>WLWE01001949.1_pt1 | contig 14106 bp, 9 predicted proteins | sample 6718301 | NCBI WGS metagenome assembly WLWE01 (sample SAMN12718691, study PRJNA515312) | sponge metagenome | isolation source: marine sponge | host: Mycale hentscheli | place: New Zealand: South Island, Marlborough, Capsize Point | collected 2003-05-01 | reverse complement strand
AGCCTTGACCAGGACTGAAACAACGTCTCCCGAAGTAATATTTTCACCAAGGTCGGGCAGGGTAAATTCTGTCGCCATTCTATCTCACGCAGTGAATCAAATTGTGTAAGCCGAACAACCAAATCGAGTCGATTTGATACCGAAATCAACGTACGAAACCATTATTTTAATTCTAGCAGATGTTTTGGGGGCAAATGGACGAGAATAGCTGGAAAAATGATTCTTGGCTGAACTAGGCGGAAGCCGGATCAATTTTATCGGGATCGATCCCGAGACTCTTGATCGCCTTCGCAACGCGGTCAGCACCAATTGCCCCCTGCTTTGCCAACTGGGACAGCGTTCCGACCACGATGCATTCGGCATCTACCTCAAAATGCCGACGCAACGGTTCACGCGTCTCGCTTCGCCCGAAACCGTCTGTCCCCAGTACAAAAAGCCCGCCAGGAATCCAAGGGTCAAGTTGCTCTGGAACGGCTCGAACGTGGTCACTCGCTGCGACAAAGACACCCTCCGCATCGGAGAGAACATCTTCCAGATAGCTTGTTTGCGGGGACTCCTCTGGGTGCAACATGTTCCAGCGACGTGCCTCTTGCGCATCGCGACGTAACTCTTTCCAACTCGTAACACTCCAAACAGTACTATTGACGCCCCACGATTCAGCTAAAATGTCAGCTGCCCGCAAAACCTCCCGTAAGATTGCTCCCGATCCAAAAAGATTCACATGAGGTATCCGAGACGCTGGCTTCTTTGCTGAAACGTCTCGCAGTTTATACATTCCTTTCAGAATGCCTTCCTCGCATCCTTCTGGCATGGACGGCATTTCGTAATTTTCGTTGTATACCGTGACGTAGTAGATCCAGTCTTCACCTTTCGCAAACATGCGATCCATGCCCTCAAGCATGATCACAGCGACCTCGTACACATAAGCAGGGTCATAAGCCCGAACTGTTGGGTAAGCCATTGCGAACAGATGACTATGGCCATCTTGATGCTGCAGGCCCTCACCGTTCAGCGTCGTGCGACCAGCTGTTCCACCGAACATGAAACCCCGAGCTCTCATATCGCATGCGGCCCAGATCAGGTCGCCAATTCGCTGAAAACCAAACATTGAATAGTAGATGAACATCGGAATCATCGGGACGCCATGACTTGAATAGCTCGTTCCAGCGGCAACGAAACTCGACATGCTTCCCGCTTCAGTGATTCCCTCTTCAAGAATCTGACCGTCTTTGGCCTCCCTGTAGTACAGCAATTGATCCGAATCAACCGGCTCATAAAGTTGTCCCGTATGTGCATAGATGCCGCACTGCTTAAACAAGGGGTCCATGCCGAAGGTCCGTGATTCGTCAGGCACAATTGGCACGATATATTTGCCAACCGTTTTGTCTTTGAGTAGCGAGGCCATAAGCGTCACCGCACCTGTGGTCGTCGACACCTCACGACCAGAACTCTTTTCAATGAATGGCCGATACTCTTCAAGATTTGGAGTTTTAAGACGTGGAGACTTTTCAGGACGAGTTGGAACATACCCTCCGAGGGCCTCACGGCGTTCTCTGAGATACTTCATTTCCGGCGAATCCTCTGCCGGCTTGTAAAACGGTGCTTTTGCAACCTCTTCGTCTGATATTGGTATGCCGAACCGTGAGCGGAAGGCTCGCAATTCTTCCTCGTTCAACTTTTTCTGTTGATGTGTGACATTTCGTCCCTCACCAACCTCGCCAAGACCATATCCCTTAATTGTTTTTGCAATCACAACCGTAGGTCGATTTGGCATATCCCGCTCATGAACAGCTTTGTGAAACGCTGCATAGACCTTCTCAGGGTCGTGTCCTCCGCGGCGGAGTTTTTTCAACTTTTCATCAGAAAGGTGAGAAACCATCTCAGCAAGTTCCGGCTCATCCCCAAAGAAGTGCTCTCGGATATAACTTCCGGGCATAACGACGTACTTCTGGTACTGCCCATCAACAACTTCATTCATGCGTTTGAGAAGGAGTCCCTGCTCATCTTTCGCCAGAAGTGCATCCCATTCCTCGCCCCAAATTACTTTGATTACGTTCCAGCCAGCACCACGGAAAACACCTTCCAGTTCTTGAATAATCTTTCCATTCCCGCGAACAGGCCCGTCCAGACGCTGAAGATTGCAATTAATAACAAAAACAAGATTATCGAGGCCTTCACGGGACGCGAGCGAAATCGCACCAAGTGTTTCCGGTTCATCGCACTCACCATCACCGATAAAACACCAAACCCGCTGACGACTTGTGTCCTTGATACCACGGTCTTGAAGGTACTTATTGAACCGAGCCTGATAGATCGCCATGATCGGGCCGAGGCCCATCGAAACCGTGGGAAATTCCCAGAAGTTTGGCATCAACCATGGGTGAGGGTAACTCGAGAGCCCTCCTCCCTCTGCGAGTTCACGACGGAAATTCTCGAGATGCTTTTCAGTAAGACGACCTTCAAGAAAAGCACGCGAATAGATACCTGGAGAGGCGTGCCCCTGGAAATACACTTGGTCACCAGAATAGTCATCGCTACGACCACGAATAAAGTGATTCAAGGCAACTTCATACAGCGTTGCTGCTGAGGCATATGTTGAAATATGTCCCCCAATACTCTTGTCCTCACGATTCGCTCGAACCACCATTGCCATGGCGTTCCAACGAATAATACTTTTGATTCGTCGCTCTAATTCACGGTTGCCGGGAAACGCTGGCTGCCGATCAGTTGGAATGGTGTTGATATACGGAGTGGTCACAACAAAAGGAATCTGCACACCCAGGCGATATGCCTCTTGCTCAATGGCGTGCAGCAAATAGGTGGCGCGATCAACCCCTCTGCTCTCTAGCACATAGCGGAGAGAATCAAGCCACTCCTGAGTTTCAGTTGGATCAGCATCTACAACTGAAACACCATCGGAATGTTTTGGCTGGCCACCCGCAGAACCACTGGCTTGCCCAATTGACATCTGAGTATGGCCTCCACGAGGTAACGCTCCACCTCCTGTAGCCATTCCGGCGTTAACCGCCCCGACACCATTTGATTCACCGCGGGACTGATCCAACTCGGAACTGGCCATTGATTTCTCCAACATGAATGATTTTTTCCCATTATCACGAAGGTTTCCGCCGGCGTAAAGGTCTACCCGGATCCGGATGAGAGACCCAAACACCGCAGAATCCTTTTAGCGTGCTGTGGAAGCCGTACGCGGACGGAAAATTTCGGTTGCAAATCCGAAGTAATTTTCAGCAGAAAAGGCCACCGTTTCCCCTAACGTGGGGTGTGGATGAATAGTTTCTGAGAGGTCTCGAGCGGTGCAGCCCATTTCGATAGCAAGAGCTCCTTCAGCAATAAGCTCCCCCGCGCCAGAGCCCACTATACCGACACCAAGCACCTGCTCTGTTTCGGGATCGACGAGTATTTTCGTCATACCCTCTATTCGCCCAAGTGCGTGTGCACGGCCACTCGCGGCCCACGGGTATCGGCTGATCTCTACTTCACGCCCAGACAATTCGGCTTCCCGCTCAGTCAAACCCGCCCATGCAATCTCAGGGTCGGTAAAGACAACTGCTGGTATTGCCCGTGGGTCAAACAGCGCTGGTTCGCCATGGAGTGACTCAACGGCCACCTTTCCCTGGTGGCTTGCTCGGTGCGCCAGCATTGGCTCCCCACACACATCACCGATTGCAAAGATGTGAGCGTCGCCCGTGCGTTGCTGCTTGTCCACTTCAACAAAACCCTTTGGGTCAACAACAACATTGGTGTTCTCCAAACCCAAGCCATCAGAGTTGGGCCGTCGCCCAACAGCCACAAGCACTCTGGAAAATGTCTCGGTAGTCTCGCCATCTGGCCCCTCGAAAGAAACCTCAACCCCGTTACCAATATCCTTTAGCCCGACAACCTTTGTATTCAAACGAATGGCTTCGAAGAGCCCCTTGAGCCTTTTGTGGAGTGGTTTGACAAGGTCAGGATCTGCTCCAGGCAGGAGACCGTCCGTAAGTTCGACTACTGAGACTCGTGAGCCAAGTTCCGCGTATACGGTACCCATTTCCAAGCCGATATAACCACCACCGATCACCAGTAGTGAATCAGGCACGTCCTCGAGCTGAAGAGCTGCAGTAGAATCCATCACGCGGGGGCTACCGATATCAAATGCCGGAATCCGAGCAGGCCGAGACCCACTGGCTAAAATACAATGATCAAACGTGAGTGTTTGAGTGCCGGCATCTTTTTGTACGACCTCAATCGTGTTGGAAGCAGTGAAGATTGCCTGCCCCTGCACGACTTCTACATTTCGTCTTTTGGCGAGCTGTGCCAGACCTCCCGTCAAGGCACCGATCACTTTTTCCTTACGACTCCTGACAGCATCAATATCAATTTTTGGTGCTGGAAAGTGCACGCCCCAGTCCTGCATTTCACGAGCTTCGGCAACAACACGACCAACGTGTAAGAGTGCCTTTGATGGAATACACCCTCGTAGCAAACAGGTACCACCAAGCCGCGTGTCTTTTTCGACAAGCGTAACTTCCATACCAAGGTCCGCGGCCATAAAGGCTGCAGCGTAGCCACCAGGGCCTCCGCCCAGCACCACAAGCGGTGCATGCATGAAATACTCTCCTAAAAAACGTGTACTTCTATCTCTCTCAAACTGGCCTGCAGAAGCTGGAATCGCCTTGAGCCGGTAACTTGTTGTAGTTTCGATATCTATTTCATACAAGAATCCACTCGAAACAACCGATGTAATGGCCTCCTCCTCCCTACCTTTCGGGATCGCACGTTTGTTCGCAAATGTCCGATCTGCGGCTCAGCTGGATAGAGAAAGCATCGCTGCGTTTCGAATTGCAGCTGGCTTCGTCATGGTTGCCGATGCGCTCCTTCGCAGCCGTGACTTCTGGCTCTTCTTTTCACAAGAGGGAATTTTTCCTCCCGACATTCTTCAAAAATATTTAGAACCAGGCTGTTGGTCTCTGAATTTTCTGAATGAGGCCCTGTGGTGGCAAGGTGCGATGCTTGCAGCTGAAGCCGTGGCTGGCCTCTCCTTAATGGCTGGCTACTTATCATCCATCTCGTGTTTTATGGCATGGGTCATCTGGACCAGTATTCTCAGACGTACAGAACCAGCAGCAAATGCTGGCGACCTCTGGATGGCTTGCCTTTTGTATTGGGGCATGTTTCTACCACTCGGGGACATGTTGTCCATTGACAGCCTTCTCCAGAAGAAAACAAAGTACGCGACCAGAAGCCTCGCGTCAGCGGCGTTTCTCGCCCAAGTCCTTGCTGTGTATTTGTATGCGGGCATCAGCAAACTACAAGGCGATTGGCTCAATGGTTCTGCCGTTGGTTATGTACTGTCTGTTCACGATCACGGAACGTGGGTAGGCGAATTCCTTAACGCTTCCAAAATAACTACCGGCTTCCTGACGATATCAACACTCTTGCTTGAGATAGGTGGGCCATTCCTTTTCCTTTTCTGTGGAAATCGTTCCGCACGACGCTTGATCGCTCTCTCCTTTATCTTTTTCCATATTGGCATTTGGATAACTCTAAGCGTTGGCCTGTTTTCCCCCATTGGCATCACTGCATGGCTAGCATTAATGCCATGGCACACGAAGCGTACACAACCAGACATGGAAAGCCACGAACACAGCGGAGACCGCAGGCCATTCTTTCAATGTGCCGAAGGAATACTAAATTGTGTTGTGATCGTCTCTCTGTTCGTAGCTGGACTCGCTCTTTTCTACAATGTGTCTGGAAACGGCGAAAAACGTCCTCGCTGGATTACAATGGTCATGAACGCACTGATACTCGAACAGCCGTGGGGAGTCTTTGGGCAAGTTGGTCCGCAGGAGCAGTGGGTTACAGGAAAGGCTTCCCTAAAAGATTCGAGTGTTATTGACTTGCTACGGCAAGGTAGCCCCTTCAATGCAGTTCGCCCGTCAGGCGGGTTCTCGTCACTCCCCAACCATCGCTGGCATAAGATTTTTTGGGAACTGCCAAAAACACGACAAGAGCCGTTACGAGAGTCCGTTGCAGCAGGGCTTGTTGCCGACTGGAACCGCCGCCATCCAGAATCAAAATCGGTCCAGACACTTGACATTTACTTCACTCAGGTGATTCACCAAAATAAAGGCACTGCACATGAATTCCCTCAACTCAACCACGAGGGCATTGCTCAGGAATTTGCACCACACACTATTTTAAGACAATGGCTTTTGGCATCCTGGCCACCACGAGGAGGCGGCTCTGGAAATCTTGACCGATTCCTAGAGGAAAACAATTCGGCACCGTAACAACAAATAGCAAAAATTGTAAGAATCGTATCCTGAAAAAAGTTACACTTATATTCGGCATAGTTATTTGCCTAATGCGAGAGTGGCGGAATTGGCAGACGCGCTGGATTTAGGTTCCAGTACCGCAAGGTGTGGGGGTTCGACTCCCCCCTCTCGTACTTCCCTTAGAGACGTGTCGGACCAACAAAAATCAGCCTGTCATCATACGTGAACGACCGAGTGCTTCCTCAGCCTCTTCTATTTTGCCTGCCCGCATACATGCAACACTCAGGGCCGTATAACTGAACGGCTCATTTGGCTCGAGTTCACATACACGCCTTGCGTGCTCAACAGCTTTTTCATGTCGCTCTAATCGAGTACACCAGGCCGCCAAAGCCGAATATGCAAGTGCAAAGTCAGGATTTTCGGCAACAACTGCCTCGAGAGCAGCCACTGCCTCTTCCAGCTTCCCATCATTTTTCAACTTTTCCGCCGCCTCATAGGCATCGTCTTGATTCATAATTGAACCCTTTCCAAGAGCATTCATCCTTTTTGTACAGTTTTTCTTTACTGCTCACTTTTCCGTTTAAAGAATTTTAGCGTTTTTTCGTCCAATGTCGCCTGACATCTGTTTATTTAGAGGCTCTCTGGAAAACACGAAGGATAGGAGGACTCGGGCGTTTCCTCAGTTTTAATTTTGCCAAAATGGGATTGAATTCAAACGGTCTACAGACCGATAAACCGCTGAGACGACAATCTCGCTGGACAACCCCGCACAACAGGCAATTTGTGAGCATTCATCCACTGGCACTCGTGAGTCCCGAAGCTGAACTGGGGGTCGGCGTTGCAGTGGCCGCGTTCGCAACCATCGAAGCCGGTGTATCTCTTGGGGACTATTGCACTATTGGAAGTGGTGCCGTCATCAAAAACGGTGTATCGATTGGCTCCAACAATGAGATTGGTGAACATGCAGTTATAGGTGGGCAACCACAGCATACTGCCCGCCCGGAAACAGTCGGAAAAATTGTCATCGGAGAGCACAACGTTTTCCGGGAAGGTGTCACGATTCATCGAGCACTTAAACCTGATGGGCAGACAACAGTTGGTAATCATAATTACCTTATGGTGGGTGCCCACCTGGGCCATGACACTCACCTTGGTAATAATTGTATTTTTGCCAATAATTCACTCGCGGGTGGTCACGTTGTCATTGAAGATCGATCCTTTGTCTCTGGTGCCGTTGCAATACATCAATTCTGTCGCGTTGGTCAATTTTCAATGATTGGTGGGCATGCCAGAGTCGTTCAAGATGTGCCGCCATTCATGCTGATCGACGGCCAGTCGGGAAGCATTGTTGGTCTGAATACGATTGGGCTTCGGCGAGCTGGCTATCCAGCAGACGAACTCACTGCACTCAAGGCGGCATACCGTGTCATTTACCGTAGAGGCCTTCCTTGGACAGAAGTCTTGGAGACACTCAAAACAGAATTTACGACAGGCTTGGCATCGCATCTTCATACTTTTCTTGCTCAGGGGAGGCGAGGTTTTGTGCAAGAACGACGTTCACCACCGTCTTCTGCAGCGACGGTACGGCTACGAATTGCCGACGAAGAGAAACGCAACATCAGAGCAAAAGCCGGTTAAACGTGGCACTTAAGCGGTCTTCCAGGCAGCTATCTGTTGCGTCAGTTGCTGATGCCGTATCTGAAAAGTCTCAATCACGGCCCTAGGATGCGTTGTAGACTTAAGAGAGATCTTAATGGAGTTTACCTACTTGTTTCTCCCGGAAGCATCTCGGCTCAGGAAGAATCTCCATGCAACTACTCACCTTTACAACAGGCGGACAGCAATACGGTATAGACACCCGGAATATTGTTGAAGTACTGCCGTTTATTTCTGCTCAAAAGCTCCCCCAACAGGCAGAAGAAATACGTGGTCTTATACGCTATCGAGGGAAGTTGTTGCCGGTAATTGATCTGTGCCAACTCATCCTAGGTCGCCCATGCCAGTTGCGGCTTGGAACCCGGACGATCGTTGTCAAAACGATTCCCGACAATATTGAGGACACGTCATTATTGTTTGCGATCACAGCCGAAGACGTGGTTGGCATTTCCACAACGTCATTTGATGACACGACCTGTGATCCTCCAGAATCTTTTGTCGGACCAATTGTTGACATTGAGGGTAACGAAGCCGACCCAATTTCTATTCAAATAATTGTGGTTGAATTATTAGGGGAAAATAAAAATCTACAAACAGTAATGAGCTACACGCGACCAGAATTAAGTCAGCACAAAGCAGGTGAACCGGATCCCACAAGGTGAGCCGATGACAACCAACTACCACCCTTCCTCTACTCAGCACACTGCGAAGCAGCCCCTTGCTATAGACGCAAACACGGTCTCTCGTCTTGCGGAAATGGTAAGCCACACCGTTGGCTTTGACCTCGAACGCATTGGGGTGAATTCCATAGTCCGAGCGGCCCATGAAGTCCAGGCTTATTCAAAGGCGTCATCAATCCAAACCCTTGAAGATCAACTCACCCACGATTCGGTGTGTCGCCAACTGTTCATTGAGTCCATCGTTGTCCCAGAAAGCTGGCTGTTTCGCGAACCGAAGGTTTTCCAGCATATAAACACACAGCTTTGCCAACGCCTCAGAAAACAGTCCGGGTTGAAGATACTTTCGGCTCCCTGCGCGACTGGCGAAGAAGCCTGTTCAATTGCCTTATCGCTGCTTGAGTCAGGTTGCTCACAAACTCAATTCCATATCATTGCCACCGATATCAGTCGGCACGCAATCAAACAAGCACGAAGCGGCATCTTTTCTGAGAACGCTTTTCGTAGCATTGATGAAACACGAAAGAACAAGTGGTTCACCGCAACAGCAACAGGGTGGCAGGTAGCTCCCGAGATACAGGAAACCGTTGAATTTGTTGACCGAAATCTTCTCCATTCTCAAACCGAAAATGAACTAATCCAGAAAGCACAAGGACCGTTTGATCTTATTTGCTGCCGGAACTTACTCGTCTACTTTACGAAGCCTAAGCGGAATAAGCTTGTTCGGACACTTGCACGTTTACTGAAGCCCGATGGGGAACTCGTTGTTGGGGCCGCGGAGGCGGTTATTCTTCCTGCTGGTGATTGGGAGCCAACTGGACCACTAACGTTTCGTATGCGCAAAAAAGCTAGCGAGTTACCGCCAGTGAGACAGAAATCAATTCGGGAAAGCAGAAGCAAAAGACCCACTTGTGCTCAAGAAGAAATCAGCCAATTGAAACGGGCCGATCCTACACTTCTCCCAGACAGGGTCGCTGCAATTCCTGCTGCTTCTTCAGAGATTATCCGAGACGTCGAGGCCCTCGCAAATACTGGTGCCATAGACGATGCGATCCGACTCTGTCAAAAATCACTCCAAAGTGACAGCACCCAGACTGATCTCCTGTACATGCTGGCAATTCTTCACCAAACGGCTGGGGACTTCGAGACGTCTGAAAAACTACTAGAAAAAGCGGTTTACCTTGAACCGCGGCACGAAGGGGCTCTCCTTTCTCTTGCGCTGATTGCCAAGCGACGAGGTGACACGACGGCGGAACGAAGGTATCGTCGGAGTGCTTCTTTCGGAGATTTACATTCATGAAAAAGACAAACGAGCCCATACAAAACGCGACGCTAAAGATGACAGAGGATGAGAGTGTTTCTGAAAACCAACCACTTGATTGCTGGAGAGTGATTGGTGTCGGTGGAGATCGAAGCTGCCCAGAACTCGAAACGTATATCCATTGCCGTAACTGTCCGGTAATGGCTAATGCCGCCGAAGCATTCTTCAACCGCGCACCGCCAGACGGATACCTTGATGAATGGCGACGAGTTTTAGAGACGACCTCGGAAAACACCGAATCAAGTGGCCTGAGTGTCCTTGTTTTTCGGCTGGCTGATGAATGGTTTTCGCTTGCTGCTGAGTCACTGACTGAAGTTACTCCGCTACGTAAAATCCATACCATTCCCCACCGAAGCAATTCTGTATTTGCCGGCATGGTGAACGTACGTGGACAGTTACTTCTTTGCTGCTCTCTGCATGGGCTCTTAGGGCTTCGACAGATAGACCCTCTGGTACTGAAACAAAGAAAAACCTTGGATCAGAAAAGTGATGACAATCGCAGTATTCAGCTATCTGACGATGCCGCGATTCTTGCTCCCGAGAGACTCTTGGTCACCTCGCTCACTACCGGCCGCGTCACACGCAGATGGACCTTTCCTGTGAATGAAGTTGCTGGTGTACACCGAATTAGTGAAGAAGAACTACGAGAGGTTCCATCGACTGTTGGCAAGCCCGGCCAAAGATTTTCAAGTGCCTTGTTTTCGTGGAATTCGCGCACCGTAAGCCTCCTTGATACAAATCAAATTTTCGATGGAATCCACGAACAAATCCCATCCTAAGGCGGCAGCTTTTCTAAAGAAGGTGTTCACGTGAACGACGACTTAAGCGGTTTTTCTATGCTTGAATTGTTTCGGCTGGAAGCTGAAAGCCAGGCGGAAATTCTATCTTCAGGAGTTCTCGCAATTGAGGAGCAGCGTCAGTCTGCTGAAATAATTGAGTCACTTATGCGGGCAGCTCATTCTCTAAAGGGTGCTGCTCGTATTGTGGGCCTCGACGCTGCTGTACAAGTTGCCCACGCCCTTGAAGATGTATTTCTCGCAGCTGGTGACAACAAAATTAGTGTTCAGCCTACACACGCAGACATCCTACTCACGGGGATCGACTTTCTTTCCTCTATCGCTGCCGCTGAAAATGGCAACGATGCGACCTGGCAAGACCAAGCCAACGCATGTGTCCGAAATCTGCAAGCACTTGCTTCCAGTGCTCCCCAACAAGCGATTGACCGAAGAACAGAGACTGTTGAACCTCAGACTTCCAAAGGCACGCATGAAGAGCAGTCACTAATACCGGAGGGCTCCAGTAAGACTGAACCAACCCATCTGGCAACGGAGACAGCTGCCAAGGGAAAGACTCAGCAAGGTTCCCAAGAACCAGCAGAAACAGAATCAAAATCTTCTGCTGAGGTTGAACCCACCGAGACGATCCCTGCCGATGTGTCGCGACCACAAAAAAAACAAGACTCACATAATTCTGTCAAGCCACAAGAAGATCTCGCTGATTCCTCAAAAGATGAGGAGGATCGAGTTGTTCGAGTCTCTGCAGGCAGTCTCACAAGGCTTGTAGGACTCGCGGGGGAATCTCTCGTTGAGGCACGTCAGCTAAGGCCATTTGCAGACTCTCTACTTGCACTCCGTGAATTTCAAACAGACTTATGTGATCAGATTACGGCATGTGAGGAGAAGATTCGTAGTGTTGAATTACCTCCCTCACAAATGACGCTCATCGAAAGTTTGCGACAGCGGTCAGTTCAGAGCCTCGACAAACTCACAAAAATTATTGAGGCTTTCGAAGGGTTTGCTCGACGCAATGAAGATCTTTCGGAGCGACTGCACCGAGAAGTAATATTCAGCCGAATGAGACCTCTCGCCGACGGCATTCATGGCTTCCCGAGACTTGTGCGAGATGTATCACGTCAACTTAACAAGCAGGTTCGGCTTGTGGTGAACGGTGAACAAACAGGTGTTGATCGGGATATCCTCGACAAACTTGAGGCCCCACTTTCTCACCTTGTTCGTAATGCCCTCGACCACGGCATGGAATTGCCGGACGATCGCGTTCGTGAGGGAAAGCCCGCCGGTGGAACGGTCACAATTGACGCGGGACACCGAGCAGGAAGCCTTACCATCAGCATCACGGACGACGGAAGAGGAATTAGCCTTGAATCTCTCAAAACAAAAATTATTGAACGCGAACTCGTAACTGCTCAGGTCGCCGAGCGACTTTCAGAAGCTGAGCTTCTTGAGTTTTTATTCTTACCTGGATTCTCCACCCGAAATAAAGTTACTGAAATTTCTGGAAGAGGCGTGGGGCTAGATGTTGTCCAGACCATGGTGAAAGCTGTTGGCGGAACTGTCCGAATAACCACTCAGCCCGGTACGCAAACGTGTTTTACTTTACAACTTCCAATCACGATGTCCGTTATCCGAGCCCTGCTTGTTGATATAGGAGGCGAACCGTATGCCTTTCCATTACCCCGAATTGATCACATTCTTACATGCCGACGAGAAGAAATTGAGTCGGTTGAATCTCGTAATTATATCGACCACGATGGTGTTGCAATCGGCCTTGTACACGCCAGCAATGTTTTTGATATTGAGATGCCCGACAGCGACGAAGACACCCTGTCGATTGTTGTTGTAAGTGATAGGGGCCAGCGTTTTGGATTAGTAATAAATGAGTTTCTAGGCGAGCGTGATCTCGAAGTTCGCCCACTTGATTCACGACTCGGGAAGGTGCCCAACATAAGCAGCGCCTCGCTCCTGGAAAACGGAGACCCTGTTCTAATTGTTGACATTGAAGACCTTGTTCGGTCAATCGATAGTTTACTTACTGGCCGGGGAATTTCTCCAATTGATGCCGCCCGAGAAGAATTGGAAGCCAGCCAAGCAAAGCGGATATTAGTCGTTGATGACTCAATCACTGTACGAGAACTCGAGCGCCAGCTGCTTCAGTCACGAGGGTATGAGGTGGATGTTGCAGTAGATGGAATGGACGGATGGAATGCTTTTCGTAGTACACCCTACGATCTTGTTGTGAGTGATGTCGACATGCCGCGCATGGACGGGATTGGTTTAGTCACCCTCATTAAAACTGATGCACAACGCAGCCACATCCCTGTCGTTATTGTGTCTTACAAAGACCGTGAAGAGGATAGACTGCGAGGTCTCGATGCTGGGGCAAATCGATACCTTACGAAAAGTAGTTTTCAAGACGACACGTTCCTTGAAACAATCGTCGACCTTATTGGTGAGCCCACCGACTGAAATTCACTCGTGACTCAATTGCCTCCATTAAATCAAGAACCGTTCGCTCCGCAGGGTCACCGTTCAGCCCAATAACCTGAACGCCCACAGGCAGCCCAACACTTTCAATGTCCGTTTGAATTGCAGTTCGCAGAACACGATCAAAGCTGAAGGCACGTCCAGATTGCTCATCCCCGCGAACTCGAGTGACTGGAACAACACCTGCAGGCAAGTCTACAAGATTAGCCAGTAGACACGGTGATGCTGCTGCGACAAGACGCGCTGCGGTCCCATGTTGCAAAGCGGGTAAAGAAGATACTGGACAAATGATGGCATCGAATTCCTCGGCTGTAGCCCGCATATGTTTGACAATCTGCTCGCGGCGCGCAACCAATTCTTCGAATCCTTTTTGGCTACGTGGTCCAGTTGCCATCAAAGCAACTGCATCAATTCGATTTCCAATGATCCTCATGAAGGCTGCAAGAAACGGACGAACCCATCGTGGCAAACCTCCTATCCACAAAAGTTTTGCAATACCAGGAATAGGTTTATCGTCACCAAAGAGGTGCTCAATATCACGCCCACCGTCAGCGGAAAGAAGCCCGAACATGACCCAGGCGGCATCTTGTGCAACCTCATCCTGAACAAATTCAACATGATGACCGGCTTGAACCAGGGCCTCAGAAGCTTCACGAACTGCCCTTTTTATTGCTGGAGAGGGTTCGATAATTCCTGCATCTTCCCAGACTGCAATTTTCATCGAACGAAATGGTTCTTCTCGACTGGTTACCAGTTCAAGAGAATCTGCAACGAGTTTGAGATCAGCAACATTCGAGGCTAAGAATCCAGTACGAGAAGATACGACGCCAAAGTTTGGCATCGAATTGAAGGCTCCTCCCCTACCCAGTTTACCTGATGAAGGAAGAAGAGAGGGC
>WLWE01001947.1_pt1 | contig 14111 bp, 12 predicted proteins | sample 6718301 | NCBI WGS metagenome assembly WLWE01 (sample SAMN12718691, study PRJNA515312) | sponge metagenome | isolation source: marine sponge | host: Mycale hentscheli | place: New Zealand: South Island, Marlborough, Capsize Point | collected 2003-05-01 | reverse complement strand
TGAGATAGAATATGATGAGTGTCAAGCAAAAGAGTTGAAAAAAGCTGAAAATCGTGTAAAAGAACTTGAAAAAGAACTTGAAAAGCAAATTGAGGAGGAGGATGATGAGGAAAGATTGGAAAGATTAAGAGAGGCTGTAAGATCCGGTGAAATTGATGATTTTCAATCACATCATAACCGAGCGCTGGATGAACTATTTTAAATAATTTATTTAACATATTAATATTAATATTTTTTATTAATATTAATTATTCATTTTTTTTTAAAATTTAATTAACCAGAAACAACCACATTACCGCCTTTAATAGCCATCTGGCGCTCAACAATAGCAAAATAAGTGATAGTCCGGCCAGCCTGATCAGTATTCTGATGAGTGACATTTGATATAATTCTAATAGGTGTCTGTCCTACCATAACCCCCTGTCCTATACCGCCATCAATAGTAAAATCAGCGCCCATGTAGTGCAGATTGCCCTCCATATTGCGAAGTTTTAATGAACCTTGACCTAATGCATCGGTGAGAAGTCCGCTCGCGTTAAAATAATTGTTGTTTACGGCTGCTCTCACGTTGCTTGCTTTAGATACTAGTGCATTAAAAGAATACTGTCCTGAACCAACATTAATATCAGTCCCGAAAACTTGAGATAATTGATGGGCTTTCATAGTTTCGCTGTCTAAATCAATTGGATAGACTTGTTTATCATTTACCCTAATATTGTAGCGAGTGGGTGTCATATAAGCTTTTGAACCATATCGGCCCATTGGATTAGTCCCTGCATCATCGGTGCTGTCATGATAAAATCCTAATATTGACTGAACTTTCATTCCAGCAAGTCCTAAATCGTGGATTTCCTGCACCTCGCTAATATTACCCGCTCCAGTTGCTTGGGCAGCAAAACTAGTGTTTGTAGTGACTACATCTAGATATGGAATGACTAGTCCGCTGTCGCTCATAACCATTTCGGCTAATCTATTCATTCTCTCATCTGTATAAGTTAAATAATCGGCTAAAAATACAGCATCATTTACATTGACTTTTGCACTCTGTAAGTTGTTTGCAATTTGTGCCTCAAACTGTACAACAGTGCCGTTTTCAGCACCAGAACTCTGTTTGTTAAATGTGATTTCAATAGAACAGGGCTCATTAATTAAATATAGGGGAAGAGATACATTCCTCATAGCGGGGAATAACTGACTTAATTTAATGTAGTATTGATTATTGTCTGCACCGGAAGTAGTGAGAGCAAATTGGGGTAAGGGGTTTAGAATAGTTGCAGCGCCGGGAACTACATCGCGAAGTGAGTATTCACCTCCAGAACCAGCACCAGTTTCATCACGTTCGGGGCAGATAGTATCCATTGTTCCAACCCTAACCATATCTTTTTGGGATTTTTCCTCCTGTGTTTGGAATTGACGCCTTATTGTTGCATATTCGGGATAAGAGTCAGTGACAGCAACAACTTTAGAACCAATTCTCAAAACAGCTTGTTTGATAAGTGCGTGTATACCAGTTGCAATGGGCAAAACTCCATCGCTAGAACCGGCATCAACAGATAGAGCAATACAAGAACCGGGATCTAAAATCCCTTTTCTCATGAGAACAAATCTCATGAATGTATCAGTTCTGACAATGGGGTTTAAAATATTTGTGTCAATTTCCATAGTATCAACGGACGCCATAGGTTTCACTGCTAATGCTTCGGGAATACTCATTTAAATTATATTGAGATAATATTTTTCCAGTTAATTCTGAACCATAATACCTTGTGGAGAATACATGAGTGAATTCTGCGCTAAAACATAAGTATAAATTGAATTAGGTGAATTACCATCTAGGTCGCTGACTATGCGGACACTATAAGGGACATTCCTATAATCAACACCAACATTAGAAAGTGGGTCAAGGCGAACACCAAGTCCGAAAACGGGCTCGGGATCTGGGAGAGTATCAGTATCGGCTGGGCCAGAATTAGGCTCATAGTGAGTTGGCGGGGCTTGAGTGACGTGAGTGCTAATTTTATTATTAGTAAAGGGACTTACTAATGTGTGAGTGATAGACTGATATGGCTTGATACTATCCATAAATTTAGTGTCTAATTCTGTCTGTGGGCGATTTTCAACTCCTTGCTCTTTGACAAAAAGATCATAATCAAGGGGGAATTTTTGTCCGCCTCTTAAGAATGTTGCGCGCCTTATATTGGCGGTTGCTCCACTACTATTTTGAAGCCGTCCTGTGCTAAATCCGTCATGGCTATAATTATTAATATTGGAAGTGGGGATAAAGTTGTGATGGACAGCTAAAGTCCTAGAAGTTCCTAAATTAAGGGATTGTGTCTGATCACTAGAATTTAAGACACCATAAATCTGTGAAACAGAATTGTAGTTAATCTGTCCAGTGGCCGGGACAGAAAGTCGCGCCATACCCTCCTCATCGGGGACAAGAAGGTCATAAGATAGAGATAAATTTTTAAGCTGATAAAATGCACCATTAGCAATACCAGTGGCGAGCACCTGATTGCGCCTCACGTTATTCTGTGCATCAGTATCATAAAAATTATAACCAGATAGAGCATTAGAATCGGGGGAGAGCTGAAGTTCAACAGTGAGCCCGCGAAGTCCATTCTGTCCTAAAGGCAGACGCTGTCCAGAAGATAGAAGGCCAGTCCTTAAGGGAATAGAAAATTCTACCTCATTGTTCTGCTGACGTGCACCATTAAAAGATTTAGAAGCAGATACGGGATTACCAATCTGAAGATTAGTGTCATAATCATCTTGAGAATGTATAACAGGCATAGTGGAAGCAAGAAAACGTCCATAATTCCTAATAACCTCTAAAGTTCTGTTGTTCTCTGGGCTAGATAAAGTGATCTGATTAAGAGTAGCGGCTATACCAATGCGCTCATTTAAAGCAATACCGGCTGTAGCACTGGCCACGGTAGTGTTATTTGTGGGAAGCACTCCTGCATTATTATTGACACGTAAAACACCATTAAGACGTAGAGAATTTGTATCAAGTAACTTATTCTGTGTTGCAATGTTGAAAGTGCAGATCGGGAAACCATCCTTGAATGAATAGGTATTGTTGCTTGGCTGATTCACGGGGAATATTTGGGCTCGCTCCTTATTCGCTATATTCATTTAAAATATAATGAGATAATATTTTTCATTAAAATGCAGATACTTTGCCCCGAACAACTGTCATGCGCCGAAGATGACAAATATAATGATTATATATTTTCTGTTCAGTAGCATTCTGATAGAGAACCCGTAAAGATAGAGAGCGGTCATTAAGGTCAGTGACTTGATTATAACGACTAAAGCCCCTTGCAATTAAGAACCGATCCTCAACATTCTGTAAATCTCTCACTGCATATCCACAATTGACTAATGCCTTTTCAGTTTCTAATAGATGAAGAGCCTCTGTTCGGCTGGGAGTAAGATTGTATCTCTGCAATTCAATGGGTCTGTCTGGGATAAGATTACCACCTAGAACATATTGATAATTCTGCGCGCCATCAACCACACCGGACAGAGAGTCTGCAGTGATTTCAGTGTATACATTCTGCGGGAGTGGGACAGAAAGACATGAATATGCTCGCTCTGCATTAGTCGGGATAAGCTGTGTGCTTAATCCATTCACACTAGTTAAATTAAATTTATAGAGAGAATAAGTCTTAAAGTCCATAGCAAGCCCCTTATCACTCTGTATCTGATTCATCATAGCATCTACATAGCCCTGTGGGGGAGAAACCTGTCCACAAACGTACTGAAAGTCGCGAAGAGTGTAGCTTACTTTTGTAGACATACGGGCGCTGACAGAAGCATCAACGCTCTCATTACCAGTGGGGACAATACCATTCATTCTGTCTTTTGAGAGAATAGCAACGGGGTCGCCAGTGGCTAGAGTGCCGGGAATAGCTGTGCCTACACCATGATTGAAGTTAATGCCTAATGCAATCTGGTCGGAATCACCAGTGCCTACGCCACCAGCATTACCCTCTGCCGGGCTCATAGCAGTAGTATTGGCTATTTTCACAATTATACCGGTTTCTGGGCCATTCGCGGTAAAAATGTATACACGATCACCAATATCATAGGGGTTGTTATTTTCGGGAGTTGCGGTTGTTTTCACACCATCAGCACCGGCTTTTGATACAGAGATATAAAAAATATCAGTCGCGGCCGTTGGCTTAACCACTGGGGGATTCACTAGGGGAAGAGTTGCACTTATCACGGGCATACCTCCGCCATGCGCTAATGCAGCCGCCCTCTGCTGGGCAGCCGTTCCTGTGGGAAGACTGGATAGAACGCCAAATGCACCGGTTTTAAATGTGAGTGCACGGTCGGGAGTGTCAAATGTTAATAGAAGACGTAAGCCAGAAGTCGCTACAAGGGGGAAAACTTTACCAGTCATAATACCGGTATAAAGGGGAGATTGTATCTGGACTTTTGCACCGGGCTGGGGTGCAGTATCGCCTGCGCCTAAAGATATTACCTTATTAGCTCCACTCCAATCTGCATCACCACTCCAAAATAAACTGTCGCCTACATTGGGATTGAGATCCTGTCCCTCAAATGCGGCGCGCTTGTTCCTAATACTCTGATTAGCAGTCCAACCCCACCAATTAGCGGTTAAAACATTTAAATCTAGAATTTCCTCAATAGTAGATATACCATCACCGCTCTGAATGCGGACATCGCGAATGAGAGAAGTGAAACCGGCTTTAGGGTTAGGGATTGGCCTACCGCGCCCCTGCATCTGAAGCTCGCCCTCCATATTAGACTGACGGGGATCAATGAAGCCTAAAAACTGTGGAAGTAAAAAACGGGCTTGGATTTCAGTGCGGGGGTTGTAGTCAACCTGCGCCTCTGGCTTGATATTTACACTTTTAGTTGGAATAAACTGTGATGACTGGGGACTGCTCCTAAACATCTTATATATTATTCAAAGAAAAAAACATTAACAAAATTTACTAAATCTTTGTGAATGTTAAATGTTGTTAATTTAATATGTTAAAAATTGATTTAAAAAATGTTGTTTATAATATATAAAGATGCCCAAAGGTAGGACAGCAGGAGCACAAAACATCTTATTTTATAAATATTCACTACTACTCCCGAATGGAGAGATTAAACTGTTTAAATCACAAACAGAGCTACATAAATTATTAAATGTAAATAGAAGTAAATTAAGCCGGATTATTAATCATCCAGAAATTTGTCAAAACTGTGATATAGTCTGTAAAAAATTAGATCCCGCTCTCCCTGTATTTAAAAAAGTACCAAAAGGGAATTCATTTAAATATCAACTTATTGTATATGACAGCAAAGGGAATGACGTGGAAACAGAAATTCAACAAGAAACACAAATTTCCAGCGACGAAGAGCCATAGCATATCTGATTTAGCTAGAATTAGTGGAATCAAAAAAAGCATACTGCAAAAAGTATATAATCGCGGTATTGGAGCGTGGAAAACTAATCCACAGTCAGTAAGACTAAAAAGTGGAAAAAAAGCCCCATCAGCACCCCGTTCAGCTAAAATGGGTAAAGAGCAATGGGCCATGGCTAGGATCTATTCGTTTTTAGGCGGAGGTGGTGCACGTAAAGCAGACCGGGACTTATGGGATAAAAGAAAATAACATAATAATATATATGAGCCCTATATATATTATTAGTTGGATCTCTTGGAGATGGAAGTTAAAAACTATAGCTCTTGTTCTGTATTTTCTGTTGTAGGTGTGAGTTCAACACTAGGCTCTATATCAGGGACTTCGCGATCACAAGTCCACAACCCAAAACAACATCTAATATTTTTACATCTACTTAATTGTATTTGTGCTATTAAGCCGGTAAAAACACTCCCACAAGTTATAATTAATGCTCCTATTTCTGCACCGCTCCACATTTATATTAAGAACAGATATTTTTTCTCAATAAAAAAGCAATTTATTTTTTATATTAATTATATAAAAAATTGATATAAAAAACTTTTAATTAACTAATATATAAAATGTTCTGTCAAGAGTTCTACAACAAAGATGCAATTGATAAACTAGTCAAATGTGATCCCTATGAGTTGATGAATATGATGGACTGGCGGGACGGGAAAACAAATGCTAAATTTAAAAAACAAAAAGACAAAATAGAAGAGTGTATGAAAATATTGAGATTCTTAAACAACGCCAAAAAAAACAACTACAAAGCAAATATTCAATATAATCCAAGTGCAGACAATAGAGAAGGCAGATTATATTCAAGTCAAAAATCAATGCAAAATGTATGTTATTCTGTAAGGGATTTTATCCGGGCAGAAGACTTAATAGATTATGATATGAAAAATGCACACCCCACACTTGCAATCCACTTATTCAAAAAACTATTTGGAGAAACTGTTATGATCTCTACATTAAAAGATTATGAAAATAATAGAGCGGTTATTCTTGAAAATCATGGAATCACAAAAATGGAAGTCTTGGCTACAATGAATCAAGACCGCTGTCTTATTCAAAAACCATTCTTAAAAACACTCCACAAAGAATTAAAACCACTAAAACAAAAAATATTTAATAACCCCGATTATACTTATTTAAGGGGAACAAATACAAGAAACCCACACTCATCTGTACTAAATAAACTATTATGCATTGAAGAAAGAAAGATTATTGATAAAATTTTTAAGACCTACGGGTTTCAAGTAAATATGTTTGACGGATTTATGACAAATAAAAGTATTCCACTTGAAGAATTAAATGAACTCACAAAAGAACAAGGAATAAAATGGGATATTAAATGTCCAGCCCCGCTAGAATATATTGAACCCGATGAAAAAGAAGATGAGAGTATGTTAGTCAATTATAATCAACTAAAAGAAGAATTTGAGAAGAATAATTTTAAGTTAAGAAATCCAACTGTATTTGTTGAAGTAGGATCTGATGGGAAGCTTATTATGAGAAAAATTAATGATTTTAAAATAGTATATAATTGTCTATTTTATTATCTAGTAGGGGTTGATAAAAAAGGAAAAAAAAAGATTGAAAAAAAGAAATTTATTAATGCTTGGTTAGAAGACGAGTTTGCTAGGACTTATGATAATGTAGACTTTTACCCACCACCACTAGCTTGCCCTGATAATGTCTATAATTTATATAGCGGATTTGCTTATGAAAAAGAAGACTGGGAAAATAATTATGACAAAGAAGATTACACTCTTATTATGAATCATTTACGTCTACTAGCCGGAGATGACAAAACAGATGAATGTGTTGAATTTATTTTAAACTATCTAGCACACATTATTCAATATCCCGGAATAATGCCCCGTGTTTCTATGGTATTCCAATCGGATGAAGGAGCAGGTAAAAATATGTTCTTTGACAACTTTTTCAACCTTGTTGTTGGACGTAAATATTATTTAGCTAGTGAAAATGCAGATGATTTTGTAGGATCATGGGTGCAGTTAGATAATAAAATTTGTGCAGTGTGGAATGAAACAGAAGGCGCTGATACATTCAGAAAGATGGCGAAAATTAAAGCATTAATTACTGATGACCACATGAGAATCAATCAGAAAAATATTCAACCGTATTATTTACAATCACACTTAAGATTGTTGTTTTTCTCTAATAGATTGACACCAGTTCCCATCACAGCTGGAGATAGACGTTTTCAAGTTTTCAATTCTGGTAAGCCAGTAGGAGGCGATTATTATAGTAAACTCTATGCAGCCATGACAGATAAAAATATTCTAAATGGGTTTGTAGGTATGCTAAAAGAAAGAAATGTAGATAATATAGATTTTAGAAGAAGCCGTGTTATGACAGAATATTATCAAGTTTTAAAATCAGGAAATAATGGTATGATTGATGCATTCATTAAAGATTTGTTTTATAAAAAAAGATTGCTTGCAAATGCAGAGGAAGTTGAAAAAATATATCAAGAAAATGGAGAACATTCTAATGTATTAAAAGTATCAACATTGTATAAAGATTATAAAGATTGGGGTGAAATAACCACTATTAAAATACAAGGCAGAAAGAAGTGGGGATATTGGTTCAAGAAAAATTATGGTGAAGGGTATTATGAAAAACAGATTAAAGGATCAAAATATTGGGTATTCCATACAGATATAATCTTGGATAAACTTGTAGACATTAAAGAAATTGATGAAGATGAGCGTGATGAGATTAAACAAGGTGTAAATGAAGATGTTGAAGAAAAAATTGACGATACTATTATGAAATTATTAAAAGAAGTGAAAACGACGTGAGAAGTGGAATCGGACCACCTAAAAAACCGTTGTATATATATATATATTTTTTATTGCAATATTTACACGTTTTTTATTTTTGTTTTTATATCTCTTAAAAAACCATTTCAATTCTACTTTTCAATTCAAACTAACAAATAACAAAAATATATAAATATAGAAAAATAGAAAGACTGAAGACAGTGTGAAGTGAAAACTAGTGAAAAGAAGTGAAAACTCAAAATTCAATTTCAATTCTTTTTAAGATGATTTATCCACCACACCACCATTTTTGGCTAATCTTTTAGATTTTCTCTTGGGTTTTTTCTTAAATCCATCAAACACTTTTTCAGGTTTTACATCTGGCTTTTCCTCTTTTAATTTTAACAGTTCTACTTTCTTTGCAAACCTAACGAACTCTGCACTCGGTTTCTCCATGTCATCACCATCATAAGTATCAATACTAAACTCCATTATACATTTAGGCGATAAAATTTTTTTGTCATTCTATTTTAAAGGATGAGTATAATTACTTTGAGAAGCACAGAAGACTTTGGAGGCACATCTGCATCATCAGCAGCGGCAGTGAATTTTCAAAACTTTTTTAAAGACCCCATCTATTTCAATAAGGATGATCAAGTCAGCGTGACATCAGTGACTATTAATCAAGAAGTCACAGAAATAGTGATTACAGACCAAAACAATCAATTAGAATATATGCTTTTACCTGCAATGAGAAATACAGGAGATACTCCATTTTTTCAACGACACTCTGTATTTATCACACCGGGAAGCTATACGCCCGTTAGTTTAGCTACTGAAGTACAGAGCCAATTAAATAATAGTATAGCATTGAGAGTATATAATTTTGCATTTACTTATGACCCAACAACAACTCCGCCAACGTTTAATGCAGTTTACAAACAAACAAAAAGGCCTGCTGCATATAATACAAGTTTACAGCCAGCTACATTAGGAGGAAAAGCCACTCAATTATCCAATGCACTTAATTTTGCTGAAATTCCGTTTGTCCCTGTGTCAGCAGGCGTAAATAATACGTATAGTGTAAGATTTGATCAGTTAAATCAGAGCCTTAATACGCCATTCATAACTGAACAAGTAACTGGACTGAAAAAAGGAAATTATAACAAACAGATGGTTGGCGTAAATCCCCTAACCGGGACTAATTTATTTAAAGCATGCAATTTTGAATATATATTTAATAAAGGCATTTACGCGAATGCAGGACAGAGCAGACTTACAGTAGCCCCGTCATTTATGTTAGTTGCAGCACAACTTAAAGTAAATACACAAGCAGGACAAGATTTTGTTCAGATAGACAATGCAAGCGGGCCATCAACGCCATCACAGATATATGAGGTTTCAGCACCCGGCACAAGTAGTCAAGTTGTTCAATATGATTATGAGCTACAAAAAATAGATGATTACGTTGGGAAACCTTTAACAGTTGGCTTATATCAGAATGCATTAGCGCCCCCTACTGCGGGAATCACTGGTATAAATAATAGCGCTAATAATACAATTACAACCGCCGGCGCTGGTTATGTAGCCGGAGTGCTATATCATGTGAATTCTGTTAGTTCAACTAAATTTGCTGTTATTAATGTTTTAACTCTTGCAGCGGGAGGGGGAGTAGCAACTTTTGATGTTGTTTTCCCCGGCGATGGATTTAGTGTAGGAGATGTGTGTGATATAAATGCTGGATTCGCTGGGGCGGCTGGGGCACAAATCACAATTGGTACTGGGGGAATAAGGAGTGATGGAGCGGGCACTAATAATGCACTTGGGACAGCCTTAACTGTTGGTTCAACATATAAGGTATTTTTCCCGAACGGGTTGATGGACAATCCAGCGCCCGGCACTCCACAGTTCCCTAATCCACAATTTACAGAGCTTACATCTACAATGAATACAATTGATTTACAGTGTAAAATAGATGCTATAGATGCAACGTCAAGAAAAGTCACTGCTGTAAGTTTTGTGTCTATTGGATTAAATAAAGTAAATGCTGGAACACCGGCAGAATTTACTAGACTGACAGGGATTCTTACTGCAAATACACAAGATTTAATGCTACAAGATAATAATGGTTCATTTACGGCTGTGAGCACTACACAATTGCAAATAAATACTGCGAGAGATGCGGGACAAGTTGCATTAGGTATTTTAAGGTTTGCGGCGAGAGTTGACGGGCTAATGGGTCTATCAACAACAGCGGCAGTTGGCGACCCGGCAGGAGATAATGTAGTTTCACAGAATATTTTTGATGCTGGTTTATTTTCTGCTTATCAAGATCTAGTTCTCCCCGTCCCGGGTTCAACGCTTACCCGAGCAAGAATAGATGAAACGGCTAATTTATATGAAATATCTAGCACGGGCGATGAAGTTGTAAATGGTAAATTAATTAGGGCTTACAATGCTACAACTGGAGCACTTACTCCAATCCCTATGAGAGTGACACAGGGGCGAGCATCATATAAAGTTGGATTTTTAAGGAATGAAGCCCGAGAGCTACATGAAGAATTAGGGCAACCGGCGGCGCTAGATGAGGCTGACATATTATTAGAGTTTGAGAGTCTTACACAAAAAAGGCGAGATGTGACTAGTGCTGATGCAATTAATTTTCTGTTTCTTGAATATCAGATAAAAATAAGCACTTATATTTATCCAACAACGTCTACAACTGTGGGACAAGGCGGAACTAGAAATGTGCAAAAGACAGCTAATTTAAGAGCTTTATCTGGATTTAATTCTGGAGAAAATGATCTAATTCTTTGTAGTCTATCTAAATTAAATCAATTTTCAATTACAATATTACAACCTACAAGCAGTATGGCTACATTTAATTATGTATTATCTAGTGTTGCAGGACAGTCAGACGGTATTAGAGAAAGTATATTCCCCTTATGTCCAACATTCCAGTTGTCTGCTGGACTGTCTGCAACTGCAACACAGAGCGGAGTTCTAAAGGTGCTCCAAGGCCAAGATTATACAATAGAGGGATATTATGATGATGTAGAAACTAGTGTAAAAAAAAGTGTTTTAGGGCCAGGAGGGACAAACCGAACGGTCTATGAGAGCATGTTTAATCCAGTAGGCACGGGGGCGGGTTTAGGAGTGACAACAACTAAAGAAGCATTTGTAGCACAGAGCGGAGCAGGAAGCAATCCCGATTGTTTACAATTACCGATTACTTATACATTTGGGCAAGTATTAGCTGGTGATATTGATACTACAAATCCAAATCCACAGCCAACAGCATCAGCGGGGCGACAGCAAATCGGTTTTACACAAGTAGAGCCTAATACAGCAAGAATACAGGCTGCATTAGGTTTTCAGAATGTTGAAAATGAAAGTGCTGCAACAAATGTGAATGTGCAAGACGTGACTACAGTAGGCACAAATGCAATTGATTTAGGACTCCCGCCGAGTATGGTGGTTGAATTCCCTGATTTTAATATTCAAGGATACTCTGGAGCAGCACAAGATAAATTTAAAATAGTCGCTACTATTCCAACAGAAGAGTGGGGCACATCAGTCAGAGATGGAACACTGCATTATAAACCCCTGTTCCCTTTACCTATAGATGTAAATCTAGCAGAAGATAGAGAGGTATACAGCATGAATGTTAGGTTAAGAAATCTTAACGGAACTTTAGCCAAGAACTTGAAGAACCCGACTACAGTGACATTTTACAAGAAGCCCCGTGAAGGTAAGGAATTAGAAAGAATACTTGATAGAGCCTTACAGTCTAGGAGTGAAAATCAAGATCAAAAGATTGCAACTGGGGGCGACCAATTCCCTAGAGTTTAATTAAACCTATAAATTAGTTTTAGGAATTAATAATATCTATAACTAATATAATGGAAGATTTACCACAATTAGATATTCAAGAGGACATAGCGACACTTATGGAGAGCGAAGATGATGAGCCGTGTGATGAAGCGCCACTGCAAGACCTGTCAAAGCCGATTCAGCCAAAAAATCCGTCTGAAATATTTGTAAATAAACCGAAAAATGTACAACCGGAAGAGGAAGAGGAAAGTGAACCAGAACCCGCGCCAGAGTTGAATAAGAAGGGGAAACCGAAAAGAAAACTCTCTAAAAAACAGAAAGAGCATTTAGACAAAGTGAGATTGAAGGCAGTGGAGGCATGTAAACAAAAGAAGCGTGATAGGTTAGAAGTAGAGGCGCGAGTAAAAGCAGAGCTGAAAGAAAAGAAAGAAAAGAAGCGCCTAGAAAAGCAGAAGGCCAAGCGTCCAACAACTCCCCCGCCAATAGAGAAGCCAACTCCAACTGCACCCCCGCCACTACCTTATGCACCTGTTGACCCCGATCAAGAATTTGGAAATTTTATGGCGAATATGGAGAGATTTGAAAAGATGAGGCATGAGTATCATCAAGCGAGGAAACCCAAGCCAGTAAAGGCGACTCCGCCCCCTGCACCGCCAAAGCCACCTGCACCCGCTATTAATATTATTCAACAACCTAGCAATCCCTATGCAAATGCATTTAACTGGTAAATAATCTCTCCATATATAAATGCCTATTGAAGTAAAAATATCTAAAAGTACAAACAAGGCGAAGAAACTAATGGCTCAATTTTATGAGCCAAAGGCAACCAAGCCATTTAAGACAACTCATTTTGGAGCAAGTGGATATACTGATTATATTAAGAGTAAAGATAAAGAAAGAAGAAAGAGATATTTAGATAGACATAGAAAAGAGAATTGGAGAGATTATAAAAGTGCTGGCTCATTATCTAGATATATTTTGTGGGGTTCTACTACTAATCTCTCCAATAATATAAAATTATTTGCGACGAGATTTAAATTAAAAATAAGAAGGTAGTATATATGGATAGTGATTTAACAATCTTACCTGTTAAACCGATGACAGAAGAGAATAAAGCAAAAAGAGAGATACACCCTAATTTACCTGATATTAATAAAGGTTCATTATTATTATTAGTGTCGCCAGTCAGAACTGGAAAGTCAACTATTCTCTCCAATTTATTATTAAATCCAAACATGATGAGAGATGCATTTGATATTGTTTATATAATTAGTAACACTATTCATAACGATGATACATCTAGATTTTTAAAAGAACAATTCCCTGAAACAATCTGGAGTGAATACAGCGATGAGATCATACAAAATATTATTAATTATCAGAAAACATTTCCAAAGAAGAAGATGCCGAAAATCGCGATCATACTGGATGATTTCTTGGGTATAAAACAAAATAGTATGATTTATTTTCTTGCATCTCGGTTTAGACATTATAATATTGGCTTATTGTGTATGGCTACACAATTATTAAGGGGTGTGCCTACTGTGATTAGGCAAAACTGCACACATGCTATTTTCGGAAGCCCGAATCCCAATAGCCAAGAAATGGAAAAAATCTGTGAAGAATTTGGAAGTCTATATGAAGGGAAGGATAATTTCTTAAAGATATATAACAAGGCAGCACAGAAACGATATGATTTTTTGTATTGTGATCTACATAATAACCCGACGAGAGCATTTAGAAACTTTGGAGAAATAATTTTTACGGGTAAAACGAATGAGGACAGAAGTAAAGAGGTTCAATTGGATAATTAATCTCTACCTATAATAATAGATGGCGACATATCAAAAAACTATTATTATAGAAAGCAATAAACAATCTGCCGTTGCTGCAGCAAAACAAGATCTACCCGGCTTACTCTATGATGATGGTGATGTGCCCGAAGGAGGAAATCATAGATGGGAAACATATATCCCCGATGGCTTACCGCTAGAAGTTGGCGATACAATAAATTTAGAAAGTAGTATGATTAATGCAGTAGGAGGCGGA
>WLWE01001941.1_pt1 | contig 14121 bp, 18 predicted proteins | sample 6718301 | NCBI WGS metagenome assembly WLWE01 (sample SAMN12718691, study PRJNA515312) | sponge metagenome | isolation source: marine sponge | host: Mycale hentscheli | place: New Zealand: South Island, Marlborough, Capsize Point | collected 2003-05-01 | reverse complement strand
TTACATACTTTTCAGCGAATGCCATCTACCTAGCCTCCAATCGTGTATTTCGTTGATCTTTGTGCGGTCATTGATTCCCTCTAATTTGCGTACAGCGGGTGAACTGTTGAGCCGCCGCCGCCTGATGGTGCTGCATCTCCATCAACAAGAACGCCGTCAAACACACGCTGATTGCCTGTTGTGCTGATCTTAGGATCGACATAAACGGTTGTGGAAGGTTTAGCCAAGTAGCACCTAACCGTCACCGTCCCAGCTATCGTAGGTGAGATAGCAACTTCAATCTTTTGCTTTGTGCCTACGCCAGTTCCGTTCCATGTTGACGATGTGTCGCTGGTCAATGCTGTTGGTGTAGCAAGCGGATCTGGTTTTGTTGTTCTAAACTTGCCTTGTGCAGTTGGCGAAACTTCTTCGCTTGGCGATTCGACTTCAATCCAAAAGTCGTCGTCGTTTAGAGATGCACCACCTGCTACATAGACGGTTATTGTTTGTGAGCCGGATTCGACGTACTTTGAAATGGGTACAGCATCTAGTGCGGTGTACCCTTCAACACACGAAGAACTTGCAGCGAGTTTCCAACTATAATTTACGTCTGACTCCGCACCGCTGCTCCGATACTCTGTTTTCGATGTTGTTACTTCACCGCGAGATGTTGCGATCAAATGCACACCGTCAGCCTCACCTGTTAGAACGGAATCATCTGAGCTAAATACTGTCAGTTTTTCGTCATGAGGTGTTACGTTAAACGCTGTAAAACTTGCATTTAAGTTGCAGTCCTCTACGACAACTTGCCTCTGGCTGTTTCCATTAACAAACATATAAGAAAAGTTCGTCAGATCGCAGTTACGAAACAGATGTGGCTTTGATGGTTCGTTGTAGTTTGAAGTGCTGACATAAGCATTTGGGGCATCAAATATGCAACTATCAAACTCAAATCTTCCTGACCAAAACTGAGAGTCAGACAACATTAGGCTTCCTGTGCCAGAACTATAAATTTCACAATTTACAAATTTGACAACTGTCTGATTACCTCCAATAGCAAAGTTTACATCTGTTCCGCCACGGTTAAATCCAAAATAGCAATTTTCAAATACTGCAATATCTCCGAGCGGCAGCGTGGTGCTTCCACCAAAGGAAAAATCATAAATCAAAGTCGAGAAATCAAATCCCTTGCAATAAATGTTTCCCCCAGAACTCGCAACACTGCCACTGCTAAACTTTGCACCGTAAGCATACTGACCCGTAGATGAGTTCGTCGATATAAGTTTAATTGGATTGTTTACGGTTCCATTGAGAAATCTCGGCCACGGATAACTCGGCGTTTGACTGTGCGTATGAGAAACAAGAATGAAATCACCAGCAGTAGCACCAGTTGCAGAAGCAATACTTGTCCACGCATCCGTCCAAGACGAACCGTCATCTAATCCAGTAGCGTTACTATCAACGTAGTACGTTGCCATTACTCAACCCACCCATCAGCCATAGCCTGAATAGCCGCCTGCCAACCAGCAACCTCGCGGTCGTTAATTAGCACCGCAATGTTTTGATTGTAAAGCGTCATGTATTGCTGCTCATTAGCGTTCAACTGCTCAGTAATTTGTTGCTGACGCTCTGCCTCTTGACGCTTTTCCTCTCGGGCAATCGCCTCGGCTTCGGCTTTAGCTTCTTCCTCTGCAATGCGATCAGCTTCAGACTGTTCCCATGCTGCTTGAGCGTCGACCACATCTTGCTCGGTGACACCGATATGTGGTCTGCCTCCAGCCGACTGAACTAGCTTTTCCGAGACTGCTTGGAGGTCGGGTGGCAAAGATGATTCGACTGATGCAAACTGAATTGACCTTGGATATTGGTCGGTTGATACTGGCTGATCGCCGTAGATCCGTCCGAGAAAGAATGCAATCAGATCCTTTGCATCCCCAGCTTCCAACGACTGGTAATAGTCGATCAGACTTCCTGAGCGTTGGTCTACATGGACCGGATCTAGCAAGACTGCTGCTGTGTCTTGAAGAATGTACTTGCATTCCTCTGAGGACATCGAGTATTCGGTTTTGCTATTTAGATGAATCGCAATTGTGGCGTTGCTAACACCTTGGTCCTGTAGCGGTTTGATGTCTCGAACGTAATCAATCATTTGTTTTTCCTCGCTTCGGGATCTATTTTCATTAGTGCAGTCCAGAGGTCTTTCTGCTCAGCTTGTAACGCTCGCCGGTCGGTCAAGCATTCGTCCAACTGACTCTGCACCGTTTCGGTTATTTGTTTGTTGAGTCCCGACTGCGCTCGATACAGATGCACAACGGCAGTCGATAAAGCACCCATGCCTCCAAGCAAGACACCAGAAAGTGTCATTGGGTCCAAGTTCCCTAATGTTTCAAGCATGTTTCTTTTTTGCTTTCGCTAGTAATTTTTCGCAAAGGATAACACCGTCGACTCCTAGCGTTTCGGTGATCCTGTATTTTGCTTTGCTTTTGAGATTCTCAAGTTTTTCGCAAGATGCGTTGAAGCAGTTTGCGTTTTCTTTTTTTGTCGTCGATTTGTCTTGGCTCATTCTTTTCCTCGATTTGCTCAATGACTGGATCTTCGATTTCTTCGATGATCTCAATAGGTGGTGGTGGCAATCTTTTGATCTCAAGATGTTGGCTAGACATCGGCATTAGTAAAACAATTATTAGCACAGCGATAATCCAATTCATGATTCACTACGAGCTTTTGCGTGTTTGATTACGATTGACTCATACGGCACTGCGTTCTTTCCCCACAAGACACCGTACCCATCTCTCATTCCACCCTTCGCGAATTTCTTGCCCCAACTGTTTGCGAAGATCACGCCCCAGTCTCGGCCACGCACAACACCAACTCCAAGGACGAGATGCCGCCAACTAGAAATAGCAAGAGTGCAAGGGTAGCCACTGAGCAACGCTGATATCGCACCGTCAAGGTCGTCCTTTCCGAGTTCATGGAACTCTGCAATCTTGTGTCGATTGGCATCCTTGGTTGTTTCCTTGTCCCATCGCTGTGTTTTCTTAAAGCCTGGGGATGTCTTTGTTGAGGGACATCCGATTTCATTAACAATCTTTGCTGCTTCCAACCCAAAGCCGCCCTTGCGATCTGTGCCTCTTGCCTTGTAAGCCGTCGCGTAGGGATTGAGTTCAACCGGAGTTCCTGCTGCTGCGAGTCTGTTTTCGACACCTGAGACAAGACCAAACATCCAGCATAGGGATGTTGAGCCTTGGTTTTTGATCGGGCAGTATGCTTTGTGCCAGTGGTACGGCTGGGAGTTGGTTTCGTTGAGATACTCAACCCTGCTAACCCATTCATTTCTCGGTATCCGATCTGTGAATTGGCTGTATCCTGAAAACTCAGGATGCTCGGAGTAATCCCTTAAAGCTAATCCTTTACCACGCACTTACTAACCTTTTGAGCGTGTCAAAATCCTTGGGCATCTCTTGAACCACACTGCGGCCATCTGGGTAATAAATTACCATTGAGTTAGCACCATCAGGAGCTTTCTCAACAGCTTCAAATACCCACGGCTCACTACTCCCAGCATCTTGATCGCTGGAAAGAAGTCGTCTTTCAATACCTTTGTTTGACAAAATTCGCTCGGTTGTCAGGCTGTTTGCAATTGCCCATTGATTCCCAACCGATGTTTCCTCATCAACAGAAAACAGGATACCAATGGGTTTGTCAGTGATAACGTCAATTGCGTCAGGAACGGTATCTACAATCCGATCCCAGATTGATGATAGTTGACCGCCCGACCACAGCATCCATGAAAGGATGACCGCAGCGAGCGGTCTCCAATCCCAGCCGGATTCTGTCTTGCTGCTGAGAACGTAGGTTTTAGATTTCTCTACAGCTTTTTGTAGGGACTTAGATATAAACTCCGCCATAACCTCAAAAGCTGGAATTAGCTTCAAAGAGATTGAGATGGTTATTAACCCAACTAACTGCACAAAGCTGAGAATTGCTGATCCAATCGCAAGCCATACCTCTGGCCCTGAAAATCCTTCAGCATCTTCTGAGGATGCAAACCACCCTTCACGCCATAAGACAAACAAGACATAAAGTACAAAAGCACCAACGATTGTTTGAGCCGCTTTGTTATCTTTCAACACGCACCTCAAACAGTTTCTTTTCGATCCAACGCTCAATCCATTTCATGGCAAGCCTTACCATCAAACTAATGATTAGGCTTGTAAAAATCGAACCAAAACCTTTTCTGCTGCCCACCGAACGACTTCGACGCATTTGGAAGATGTCTTCTTCGATTTGCTCGATCGCAATTTGCTTTCGCTCCTCAATCGCCCTTCCAGCGTAATGATGATTAACGAAATTCCAGCGATCTGCTGCAATCTCTTTCGCTGTTTGCTTTTGGCCGCTGGATAAAAACATTGCATTCCCTTTATAAAAACCTGCACCCATCAAGAGATGAAGTGCAGGCTCCCACCACCAAAGCAGAATCTGCCCCCTTGGGGCCATGACCTCAACGAGTGGAGAGCAGCCCGGAGAACCCCAAAGGGGGGATGAGGTGGATTCACTAATTTTACAGCGTCAGTCGCAAGGGGGCTTTTCTGCTACTTCTCGTAAAATTACTCGGTCGTATTTCCCGTCTTTTTTGACGAAAACCTTGTTTACCTTGGCAACTTTGCCATTATTAAAAGCATCGAAGAATTCTTCGATTCGGCTCGGAATCGGGGCGTAGGACATTTCCTCAAACCAGGACATGGCTTTTTGCCTAGCGTACCCGAAATGCTCGAAGCAAACCCATTCCGAAACGTACCGTTTTCCGATAATCGAATTTCCTTCCTTGCATCGATAGGTAACACGCAGCGAGTCTCTTTTACCGTCTTTTCCCTTGTTGATTGCATAACGAGTTTCAATGACCTCAAGCCATTCTGGATGAGACAGAATAGACTTGTTTGACGCTACCAGATCCTTGCTAACCCTCGGGAACTCCATACCGCATCGGATGCACTTCCTAACAGCAGCAAAGTTGACTTCAAAGCACTTTGGGCAAACCCTTTTGGGTGCTTCTCCGGTTCCTTCTGCGAGTGAAATCGTGTCCATTCCGTACAGGTCGCTGTCGATGGCACCGTGACGATCCACGTTTTGACCGTAATCTAATACCCAGCAGACCTTTTTGCCGGCAAACTTTCGGAAGCCTCTGCCGACCATTTGCAAGAATAGGCCGGGAGATTCGGTTGCTCGGCAAACTGCAATCATGTCGATGCAGGGAGCGTCGAAACCAGTAGTAAGGCAATCGACGTTAATCAAATAACGTATCTTTCGATTGGTGAAAGCATCGATTGAAGACTTCCGCAGTATCGGAAGCGTGTCCCCTGTGATGACATGAGCGAATTCACCACAGGCTTCAATCTCGCGATTTAGACGCTCAGCGTGTGCGACTCCTGACGCAAACACCAAGACACTTTTGCAACCTTTAGAATTTGCAGCATCGACAATTTCAAATCCGATGCGTTTTTTCAGGAACCTTGTTTCAACATCTGCCCTGTTGAAATCTCCACCTGTTTTCTTGACACCTTTAAGGTCAATTTTAGACACATCAAGCGTCTGAGGCTTGGTGATGTAATTCTCCCTAATCAGCACACTCAGAGGCACGTTGTACGCGACTGAGTGGAACTGCTGCTCGGGACCAAAGATTACGCCGCCATCGAGCCGGTAAGGAGATGCCGTCAGACCAAGAACCTTTGCAGTCGGTTCAATCTTACGCATTGATGCAAGGAATTTCTGATACTGAGATTCGTCACTGCGTGGTATCTGATGAGCTTCATCGACGATAATGAGCTTACGCTTACCAAGAAGATTTTCCTTGTTGACGACAGACTGCACTGAAGCAAACAGAACTGCCTTCTCAGGCTCCCTCATTCCAAGTCCAGCGCAGTAGACACCCGACAAGTCGGCAAGCTCTGGGAAGCATCTACAGAACTTTTCTTGGTTCTGAGATATTAGCTCCTTGACTCTAGCAAGAACGATGACGTTCATGTCCCACTCGATTGCCTTGGCAATGACATTAGCCATCACAATCGTTTTTCCTGCGCCAGTTGGAAGGACAAGGAGTTGATCGTCGCTGGGCTTCCTCCTAGCTTCTCTCTCAAATGCTTCGACGGCCTTTTTTTGATACCAACGCATCTCCATTTGATACTCCTTATCGGCTTGGACGCTTCATCATTCATCGTCCATCGGTGGTGCAAAAACACAAAGCACTGCAACCATCGTTACTGAAAAACAAAACAATCCTAAAATCCAACTATTTATCTCCATGATCTAACCCTCACTTTAATCCCGCTTTTTGTAACAGCAGTAGCATCTCCTGAAACCTGAAGCCCTCTTTCTTTGCTGGGAGTGCAGGTTGACGGTTTATCAGAACACCCCCAACCTATTCCTTCAAACTTGCCAATCGTAGGACCGACATGCTCAAGCCATTCGTGCTTAGCCATGAAATCAGCTTCAGCTTGGCAACGCTGTTGGTCGGTTGTTGCATCACCCCAGATGATCGATAAAAACAATACTAACTCTTTCATTTTGCTTCCTTAATCAAAAAAGATCCCCATTGATTAGCCATCGCATTGGCAATGCCAATATAAGTAACGCTTCGTAGTTTCCATCTATCCTTACTTGGAGGCATGTAAAATATCCGCTGTCGCTCGCTTTTTGACAGCTTGTTAAACTCTTGCTTTACATTTTTTGTTTCTAACAATTTAGGAAGTCCATGCAGCCAAAGCCCAGTTTTTTTGCTTTCTGGATGACCAAACTGATAGGGCTGAACATATTGACTACATTTCATCCCCGCCATTTTAGGAAGAACGCCCACAGGATTTTCCATCGCAACATGACTACAGGAAGAACAGGCAAGGTCGAACAGGTCTTTAGTCCATTTTATAGCCTTTACTCGTAGCTCGTTTTTTTTCATGCCTGTGCCATACCATCGGTTTCCAGACACAGTTAATGCAGTGCAAGGGGGATGCAGGATAATCAAATCCCACTTTTGCGAACGTATGGCATCAAGCACATCGCACTGCAAATGATAACTAGAGTTATTATCGCAAGGCAAAAGGTCGCAAGACCATGCACTAAAGCCCTTTTTTCTAAACGCCTCCCGGACAACGCCGCTAAACTCGCATCCGACCAAAACATTCAGTGTCATTCCTTAATCTCCGTCGAGTGGATTTCGCTACCTACTTGGCGTACTAGAAACTTGTCGTCTTCATGGGTGCAGACCTTAAAAATTAAGTTCTTTTCATCAACAGGCTCCCACCAAAAAATGCTTTTTCCTGTTAGTTCAACCCAGAGGTTTATCGTGTGCGGCATGACTTCCTTAATGCAAAAAAAGACCCGGTAGCCAGTGCTTGCTTAATCACTAACTACCGGGAACCTTGAAACCTCGGATCTGGACGAGACAAGATCCGAGGGACATCCATGAAGCTTGCACCAAAGAATCGAACTCTGGTTAGCAGCACCAGCCTGCAAGCCGGGAGGGTTTAGAAAGGAGCAGAACTGCCTTCGGCAGCAGCAACTCCGACAACATTGTTTGTGTCTTCGTACTTCTCCCCAGTGCTGGCATCTTTGATGCCGCCTTTTCTCACTTTTAACTTAATGTTACATGCGCCGCCGGTTAGCAAACTAGGCACGTCGATTTCGCCTTCGCAATTTGCTGCGATGTGATAGCGTTTAAGAAACTCACATCCTATTTGCACAGCTAATGCTTTTTTCTCATCAACTTCCGCTAAGGAATGATCGTAAATCGGCGTGTGAAAAATCACCTTGTTAGCGTAATCACCTTCAAGGATGCGGAACATTAAGTTAATCCGACTGTACTTATCGCCTGCACGACTGATTAAATCAGCTTCGTCGGTAGCCCTTTCTAGCTGGCACAGATAATCACCTGGTGGCAACAGCTTATTGTCGTATCCTTCGCTCAACTCAATGTCGGCAACATTAAGATTCAAACCCATTTTTTCTCTCCCATGATAAGGGCAGTTGCGACAACCGTTGTCGCAACAAAAACCCCGCGATAACAAAAACTTTTTACTTAACGGCTTTGGCATTTTTTCCAATCGAAAATGAAATGTACTCCTTTACTTTATTCAGGTCAAACTTTTCTGCGCAGCCGGGCAAACGATTTTTTGCCTCAAAGCTGGGAGTGCCTGTGGTGTAGAAACTTCTTGTGCCTTTGTCGACACCCACGCCTGCCCTGCTTCCTTCATTTTGACGCACTAGATAGTCACGCTGAACAAACAGCATCTCGTCAACCCATTCGCTAACAACTCTAGAGCAATGCTTACCTAGCTTTACAGCGTAGGTTTGGTAGCTCAATCCATCGGGTCGGTCAATCGTTTTAGCCTCAGCGTGGCCTACCAATACAATGTGCTTCCCAGCGTCCCGGCAACCATCGAGTGCTTGCAAGACCTTACGCATTCTCTTGGCAACCTCCAGCTGCCCTTTACCCCAAGACTGATCGAAAGAACTCTCATCAAGTTCTGATTGGATAATCATTTCCGTCCAGTCGATTGAGTCAACTATTACCGTCTTGTAATCAGACTTCGAGACTTCGTTGATAGCATTCCAAAGGTCAGTAGCACTTTTTAGCCTCGGACCCGAGGCAACATTCACATGGTGATACCCGTCCTCGGTCGGCAGCAAAATCGGCTCAGGCCACTGCGCAGCCATTGTCGTTTTACCAACGCCATGCTGACCGTAGATCAAAGTCCTCCTAGGTACACTCTGTATCCCGCTTTTCACTTTGCTTAAATAACTCATTCGATTTCTCCCTTAACTTCTTCGAAACAAATAGCAATTTCTTCATCTAGCTCCCAAAGCCGTTCCCAAAATTCTGGATCTTTCCCCCTTCCCCATTCGACTGAAAACTTTGCAATAGCATCCTTCAGCGTATGGCAATCAACGTACATTTCCGATGGATTTTCAAGCACTCTCGTAAAAAGCTTTGCATTGTGGTTTTGAATTGATCCTAAAATCAGTTCCCCGATTTTTTGACTGCACGAATGCGCCGCATCAAGCAAATGCTTTGCAACCTGCTCGCTTTTTATCGATTCAAAAAACTCACTGCGTTCTGATAGTGACACCGCCTTTACCCTTAATATTCCTATAGCCTCCGATTCGGTTTCTTCCATCATGTAAACTTCCATTTCTCACCTTTTCTATTTTTCTCTTTAGATGTTTCGGGGCGATGTCTCCGAGGCCAGCAATCGCCTCAATATCAGAAAGGCTTTCACCGTTTTCGAATATAACATGACAAGTGAGGCAGTGCGTCTTTACTTCGGGAGCATTGCGTTTTTGCTGATGGCGAGAGTCAAAAAAATGATAGCTAACCAAGTTCTTGACAGGCCGGGAATCTAAATCGACACATGCTGCGCAGTCGTCGTATCGGCGTGCAAAATGATTCTTTGCTTTTCTATCCATGCTTGTGAAAATTGTAATCAACTTGCTTTCACGCGAGCAGAGACTCATCAAATGATTGAACTGTTCTTGCCACTCGTCCTCGCACATTAAAATTCTTGCAGACATCAGATTCCTTTCCCGTTGTTGATTTTGTGAAATTGACTCCAAGTTGTTTGATACGCGCTCATCAAAGTTCTCAACTTTGTTAGCTCGTCAAACGTCTTGTCAGGTTTTGCAAGCAACTCGTCTATCTCTTTCATCAGATCATTTGAGATGCAATTGACTGCTGCGATGAAACCTTCGTTGTAAGCAACCATATCCATAATTAACTCCTTCGTTTGTGTTGCTCACATCTTTCTAGAAGTTTTTGACAAGTCTGGTCAAGATGAATCTGAAAAAAAATTTTCAAATGTTTGCAATTCACCGATGCTAAGGGTTAAGCTATATCTCGCTGGCTTGCTTCGCCTTTTAAGCTACGGAGCAAAAGCCGTGCAAAGAGAATAGCTTAGATACCCATTTAAGGTTTTTATATGTTTGGGTTTCGCCGCGAGTTTACGATTCGGATTTTTCGTGAACTCAACAATGGAAACACCGGTCGGAGTAAGCACTGGTCGTCGGCGCACCGAGAAAGAAACGCTTGGAGAAGGGCTGTTCAGGCAGCGGTCGTTATTCCCGATAACGAACCAGAGATTGCCTATCTTGACTATGTAACCAAGCCTCCCGATGAAAAGATAGGTCTTATAATAAGACGAGTTCTCGGGGCAAAGCAAAGGCTTTGGGACGCTGATTCAATTTTGCGTGGATCGGCCAAGGAAATGATTGATTCTCTCGTCGAAAGCAATTTAGCTAAAGACGACAACACTAAGTATGTTGCTTGGGTAATGGGTGACCAGGACAGTAGCCGCAGAGAAATCGGGCCGTTTACGGAAGTTGAGGTTTGGAAGATATGAGCCGTGTTCTTATCATTGGCGACACTCACGCTCCTTGCATGATCGAAGGTTACGTCGATTTTCTAAAGGATTGCAAACGCGCTTGGAAGTGCGATAGGGTCGTTCACATTGGCGATCTCTGTGACATCGCAGCACTTTCGTTTCATCTTAAAAAACCGCAGCATAAAGATCCTATTGCTGAATACGAACTCGCGATGATACAGGTTGCTGAGATCACGAAAGCTTTTCCTGTTTGTGATCTATTGCTTGGCAACCACGACGTTCTTCCATATCGCTGGGCAAAGGAGGTCGGAATACCTGAAGAAATGATGCGTGATTTCAGGTCGATATACAAGCTACCTAAAAGCTGGACGATCCATCCACGCTATCATCAGTTAGAAATAGACGGGTGTCTTTATCAACACGGTGATCGAGGCAGATCGTCAGCAATCCTCAACGCTAAAATGGAGTTCCAGTCAGTCATACAAGGACACCTGCACAGCAAAGCTGGCGTTGAGTTTTACGCAAATTCGTCGAGCAGGATCTTTGGATTACAAGCAGGTTGTGGCGTGGACTGGAAACATGCACAAATGGAGTACGGCATTAAGTTTTCCGGCAAACCTCTAATCGGATGTGGAATCGTCATCGACGGAACGACTCCTATTTTTGAACCGATGCTGCTATGAGCCTTTTTGACCTGTTCGCGACCTTCTTGCAACCTATCTTTGACCTCGTCCCAAGGATCGCAAGAAGACCTGCATCCAATGAGTGGATGATTGTCGATAGCTGGATAGCAGGAGTTCGTGTAAAAACAAAACCTCGACTTCACTGCCCAGCATTCACCCACGTTGAATACTTCCCGGCTTGCGAGGTTCCTATCGACTGCGGGATACAACGCATCACGACCGCTGACGGGGTATCTGTGATCGTAAACGCAACCTGTAGAATAGTTATCGAAGATCCAATCGTGTGCCGGGAGAAGGTGGATGAGGAGTACGAGGAGGCTGCTGCGATGATTGTACGCAGCCATGTGTGCGATCTTATATCAGGTCACAATTGGACTCATCTGCCTGACATCTGCTCCGACAAGATGGAAACAAACGATATGGCAGCGGACCTCATCCAAATGGGGATATCACTAACGACATTTAAGGTCGAGGATCTTCAGCAGGTCTTTCCTGTCGGTACGGTTTAGACGGGCTGCTCTCCTCAGCCCGCCTGCTCTCCTACTCCTTTGACAGCTTGATTGCTTTCTTAAACAACGTCAGAGCGGCAACCCTTCTTAGTGCAGTCGGTGTATTACGAAACACAGGTATGAGTCGATCCGATTGTTCCATCAAATGTGAAACAATTTGATCCTTTCTAACCTCACATCCTTTTGTTCCCCATCGGTCGCACTTGATCTTCATGTCTTTGCATGAGCAGCCTGACTTGAACTGAACAGCCCAGTCAGGAATTAACGACTCCAACGCTGACCCTGGCTTGTCATAAAAGCTCATCAATCCTTGCTCCAGAGCGGACTGTATTTGTTTGCTGAAATATTGAAGTCCATCGGGTCTAGAACTTCCCAGTTGATCGAACCGCTATAGGTCCACCTGTAATTCTGAGAGCCAACTCCTGGGTAAATGCCAAGCGTGTTCTCTTGCACCCACTGTGGGCTGCTTGCAGAAAATCCAAGCATGACATCCCGCAATCCCAGCCCAGTGGTGTAACCATCGTCAATGTCGACATCACCATCTAGGGAAATGTTTTCTGGAAATTCCATTCCATTCCAGCAGGGAAGCCATTGAATCCGGTAATAGATGCTAGCTGTTAACAGCTTGGAATGACTCGGACCGTAATCGAATTCTCCAACCCCGAAGTCTGCTGGCAATCCGCTTGTGCCAACGACGTAAAAGAAGTCATAGATTCTGTATGAGTTTGTGTTGTACTCAAACTGACCAGCCCAAACATTAAGGGAGTTGAAATCCCAATACGCAGTGTTTTGCGTAAAGTAATTTTTTGTGTCGCCGTCGCAAATGATGTCGCTGTAGGGATTAAATCCAGATCCTTCTTCGGCAGTAAATGAGCCAGTTACTCTTGTTGGCGATCCGTTATACACCCAGCCTTTCCCTGCGGGCGGAGAATAGCCTGTGTTAGGTACTATGAATATGCCGGGAGCTTCTGCAAGTATGTGACTTACATCACTGTTAAACTCCTCATTTTGTAGCTCATCAGGAACGTCCGGTCTGGGTCCATCAGCAGGAAGCCATGCGTAGGATATAAAGTCACATGCGTCGACAAGGTTATCAGTCGTAATTAAGTATGACTCAGGTGATGTATAAACAGCGTAACCGTCTTTGTCTTGTTTCCTTACGGTGCTAACCCAAGTTCCTGTCAGAGTGCCTGATGCCCCTCCTGATCCGCTGGTAACACTTCTTGTATATCCATTATCAATCACATCGCACTTGTACTGACCAAAGCTACGATAACGTGAGTTTCTGACCCCTGTGATGTCACTCGATGTCCAATCAGAAGACCAATAGGAATATGTGACCTCGGGGCTTACGGGTGTTTCCGTTGGCAATGCCGCCCACACATTGCCAGCCCCATCGTCAGAAGTCACATGAGGTCCGCTTTGAGCAGTAGCTACTCCATCCCAGTAAATCCGATAATATCCATCGTCTGAAGCACTTCCTGATACTTCATACCAAAGATCAGGGTGATTGTTCTGAAGTCCAAGTATGGTAAAGCTGGTCAGCTTGACAGAGCAATCAGGGATAACCTCTTGGCCGATGTAATGATTTACTTGAGGCCCAGATCCATTGTAAGGACCAGAATATTTTTCATAGATTGAATAATGCCAAGCGGCACCGACCCACCACCATCGCAATCTTTTACCTAGTCGACCAAAAAACTGATAATTACCTAATGTTGTACCTGGCAGCGGATTATGGGCAACAGTCGCTATTGTTCCATCATTAGTGCCTGAAATATCAACAAACTCTCCTTTGACATACTTGATGCCATCGGTCGTCGTCCACCCTCCGATGTTTTCAGTCACAAAGTCAATGCTACTAAGTGACAACGCATCGAAAGAACTGCCGAGATTTACCTGAGTTGGTGTAGTTGTCGAAACGAGAGGATACCAAATCTTGTCGACACTACCCGTGACTACGTTTTGGAATCGAGGGTCAGGAAATTGAAACGGGTCAGGATCAATGTTGACGTATCCGTCTACATAATTATTTGAATAGTTGTTGTTTTCCGTGTAGTTTCCGCAAGACGAGAAACGTGTAATTGAAAAGTCTTGCGATGCCCAATGTCCGCTCGCATAAAAATCAGTTTCATATCCATCAAGTGTCGCAGTCGGTATTGTCTCGCTGTTTTGCGCCCACCTCCAAACGTAATCCTGAAAGTCGGGATCGTCGGCTTCGTAAACTACTTGAGTTCCACATCCGTTGTGAGCGTTTGCTAACTTGCTAGGAATTGAGATGTTGCTGTAATTAGCATCGAGCGTTACCTCGATCTCATACTGCTGAGTGTGGTAAGGAAAGATTGTTGGACAAGGATCATGGACGGGACACCCTCCGTTGACTTCTGGATAAGCAGAACAGTCAGTTCCTTCCATTAGCAAACGCTGGACAGACCAAGTTCCTAATGTTCCATCTAAGGACATCGAGACAAACGCTCGAATCGGTGTAGGTGTAAGGTCAGCATAAGTCCATCCTGAACGCTGGAACGGATTCCACTGGTAAAACTCCTGCGTTGACCCAGACTTGCCATGCCAAGTATCTAC
>WLWE01001939.1_pt1 | contig 14138 bp, 27 predicted proteins | sample 6718301 | NCBI WGS metagenome assembly WLWE01 (sample SAMN12718691, study PRJNA515312) | sponge metagenome | isolation source: marine sponge | host: Mycale hentscheli | place: New Zealand: South Island, Marlborough, Capsize Point | collected 2003-05-01 | reverse complement strand
CACTCGTGTTTAACCATATCATCCTGTACAGTTTGTAAAGGATTAACATAATCAAACTTGTGTCTACTACCTCTATGAAAGGTGAACCCTATCCTTACAGGATATTCATATTTAGAGAACTCTTCTACAAAGTTATCCTTCATATCTTCATATAAAGACTTTGTAGCTTTTCTATAGTTCATTACGGTCTTGCTGGAGATAAAGTATTTACCTGTCCATCTCCTACCATTCTTACTTGACGGGACATTGCCCGGTATAAACCATTTATTCATATATAGTTTTTTTGAGTAAAGGTTTGAGCTCTGTATGCACCTTCTCAAATCCATGGTCTTTTACAGCATCAGATATATCTTTGGCAATATCTAACGCGCAACCATTAACATCATATAGTTCTTTGTACCTTTCTATTGCTTGATGACCTGCGTCATCAGAGTCAAACAAGGTGATAATCTTCTTGTATCTTTTCTTAAAGCTTTCAATATATATTGGTTTAATTACACTAGTCTCACTCTCAGGTGCTACTACTTCAATATTATATCCAAATCCTTCTAGACACATTGCATCTTTCAAAGATGAACATATCACAAGATACGGTTGATTATATTCCAATTGATCTAACCCTTGCAGGTGAGATGCTATTCTAAAGAACTTGCGCTTCTTACTCTTTGGTTTATATACTTTATAAAGACTACCATCTTTAGTATAATAACCATACATACATGCGCTTTCTATCTTGATCTTATCTACCTTGCCATTGTCAACCCTGACCATATTATAATACTCAAGGGGCTTGACATTATACTTATTAAGTAAACTAGTACCAATTCTAAACTGTAACCAATAGTCTGCATCATCAGTGTTCCAGGTTCTTGTTTTAATATTATCTATCTCCCACTTAGCTGCGGGGTTAATAGTAACATCTACAGAACCATTCTTCTTTACATAGCTATTGTAGTCATCTAGTATTTTACTTACAGCTAGACCATAATCTATAGAGAATATAGTCTTAACAAGATCAATCTTGCTACCGTAAGTTCCAGTAGAAAAGTCTTTAAACATATATTCATTCCTTGAGCTATCTACATAGATGCACATGCTTGGTGTGCGCTCATTAGCGTTGAATATAGATTTAATTTTTACAGCTTGACCCGTTAATACTTCAGGTAGATTAAGATAGTATTGAAATACCCAATAGCTGGGTACATCATTGTGAGTGTTAACTAGATTTCTAGTACTGAACATCTAACTAAGTTATAAAAAAAGGGGAGCTTTCACTCCCCCTTTCTAATTATTAGAGATCAAAGTCATCTCCAACTGAACTCTTAGTTGGTTCAAACTTAGAGGTTTCTGTAGACTCTTTCTTAACAACTGGCCGGACATGTGTCTCACGATCAAATGTTAATAGTCTAGAGTTCTCTACATCTTCCTGCTCTATTGGAACACCATCTTTAGAAACTCTTGGTAGATACAAATCATTGTTGATATAACCTTCATTGTTCTCCCATTCTCTAGAGCCTAAACATGCATTAACAAATGTACCTGTGCATATGATAGGACCAGCTGAAGAAACAAAGTCTTCAATAGTATCTGCTTCAATCATATCAAGTTCTTCTCTTACACCAAATGCTGACGCAAGAAAGATCATTGTCTTTAGAATCTCCTGATCACGGGAGATGTCTCTTCCACTAGGTAATGTAGTATCTTTAAAAGGATACTGACTAGCTCTAACTCTTCCTACCTGACCCTCATAACGTCCAAGAGCCTCATTGTTTCTATCTCTTAGAAAACCTTGGAAGTCACCACCAATTGGCTTGCTCTCTACATGTAGATAGATGTTATAAGCATCCTTATCATAAGGAGTTTGCTGTAGAGTTACATCATTAACTTTAAATGTAACATTACCGGGACTTACGAGGGGACTAATTCTTCCACCTCCTGCTGACATATCTTTTGTACTTAACATAGTTTTAATTTTCGTAATTATAAATTTTGTCCTTAACTAACTGAAGGTCATTTGGAATAAAGGATTCTTCAAACATTCCCATTGGAGCTTTGCAAGTATTCTCTCCATTGTTCACGGTTTCAAAACCATATTCCAAAGTACCATCATCTTTCTTTACTACCTTTCCAAATAGTACTATAGAGAACAATCCCTCAAGTGTAAGAGTATTGTCTATCATTTTGCCAATAGTCTTGGCTTTCACCCTGCGGTGACCATTAACATCTGTTGAATCTTCTGAATGAGTCATAAAGAAAACATATAAGTCATCTCTCAAATCTTTTGGGGTCTTAGCAACCTGTGCAAGATTTGCAGCAATTTGAGTAAACTTATCATAACCTTTCTCTAATGCTCTATCAAAGTATTCAAAGCTAGACATATATTGCCAGTCATCAATAACTAAGTTCTTGATATGTGGCATCTTTTCATTTACATAACTCATTGCCTTTAATATACCACTACTGCTGGAGGCATTAGTCATATTACCCTTTGGGTTATCCTTAGATACCAAGGTGTACTTAGACTTCCAACCTTTAAACGGTAGAGGTTTATTAGCAATATTTATAATGAAGGTTTCTTCAGGGTTAAGATTTCTGATAGCAGTGGACTTGCCAGTACCAGAGTCTGCAATAATTAATACACTTTGTGCCATTAGTTTAATTTTTTATCTAAAATTGTTGCTATCCTATCTAGTTGTTTAGCTATTGTACCCAATGCTTTAAACAAATCCTTTTGACTATCATCAGGATTTTCTAGAGGAGTATCAAAGGTAATGATTTCTTTATTACGAGAGGTAACATCATTGATAATTTTTAGCTTAGATACAGGTACAAGATGTCTCTTATATCCTGAGCTGCTTTCATTTATCTCATAAACATCTTTCCAATCCTTATCATACTTCAGCAGATACAAAGTTCTCTTTGGATCTTCTGATTCATACTCATAGCTTACAAACTCAGTATAGATATCCTTACCCTTCTCTAACTCACTAGGGAAGAAGGATACATGCATATCATCTTTACCTTTAGGTCTGTATGCCATCTTAGGTATATAGAGAAAGTTACCATCAAGACTATCAAAATACTTCTTGTGCTCAACCCGCAACTCTCTAACTTTATATTTTCTTTGTTCAGGTGTCATATTCTTACCATTTATTTTTCCACGTGTTAGTTTATTTATACTTATTGAATTACTATTACTCTCTGCTCTTGCATCAAAGAACTTTTTTGTTTCCTCTTTATAATGAGCATTGAATTTTTCTTCTGCTGTTAGGTCTAGTATAACAGCATACTGATCTCTACGCAGATGATGTTTATATATCCAAGACTTTTTAACCCACAGGTCTACACCGATACCATCTTGTACTCTAATAAACTTATCATCTTCATCAGTTTTCTTGTTGAATAATACTAATAAACCTTTCCTATCATTTTTTATTTTAATCTTCTTACTAAATGCATCTGTCATCTTCTTTCTTGTGTTCCAGGAGTAGCCATCTCTTCAATCTCCATATTCTCAAACTTAGCTTTGAAGAAACTCATACGAGCATCACCATTACGAGCTTTAAGAAAATGAAGAACTAGAGTACGATCATTCTCAATTATATATCTATCAGGACCATAGTACCTTATCTTCTGTTTAGCAGGACGATTGATACCAATCAATGTATCTGCATGTTGAAGCATTGCATCTGATCCAAAGATATCCGATTCAAGAATGTAGTTACCATACTTACCATCAATGGCTCTGTCCGGGTTATCAATATTACGATTCAACTGAGACAGACAGATGAATAAACACGGGTAGTCACGTTTACACTGTGTAAAGAACTCACCCAATTCAAATAACATATCAAGTCTGTTATTCTGGTAGGGCGCTCTCTTTACAAGGATGGAATGGTCAAGGGTGATAATAGTTTGTTTACCCTTGTGTGCTTCCATATACATGTCAATCTGCTCCCGCATTTGGTTTACTGTCATCGGTGTTGAGATTATATCAACGGGATACTTGACACGTTCCTTAGCGTATTGGTGACAGGTGTTTAATACATCTGCTGTCAAAGTAGATCCTGCTGAGCATAGTTCTTTATAGGTCTTACCTGTTAAGGAACTAAACTCTCTAATAGCAGAGGTCCTACCAACCATCTCGAATTGAAACTCTAGTACACGGAAGTCATCCGTGGGATTTAGAACAAATGACTCTCTTATAATCTGGTCTTTGATTAGAGTCTTACCTGACCCCGGTCTTCCACCAATAACTGTTAGAGTGTTCCATTCTAAACCATCTGTAGCTGCATCATTAAACTTAGGCCAAGGTGTAAGTACTGACTTCTCCTTGCCCTGCTGTCTATTGTGCATATACTTTAATGCCTCATTAAAAGCGGTATACTGTCCATCCCAAGCCTTTACTATCTTACTCATTTAACTCATTTAAATAATCAACTGCACGATAGTAGAACTTCTTGCCGGTAACTTCTATAAGTCTTTGGCAAGTTACAATAGCTGCACGTATTGCCATGTCTTTAGGATATCTATATCCAATAAGGCCTTCTTCAACACCCCCTTCACCTCTGTGTTCTCTGATCAAGTCATTACAAAAAGCAATGACTGCGGTTTTACTATCTGATTTCATACTACCTTTTCTGTAAAGTGATCGTCTTCTGTACTCACACCATCAACAATCATATCACAATAGTCTGCTAGTGAAGAGTGTTTGACTTTATGTTTATCTTGTTTACAGACAAAGTATTGACTTGTCTGCATGTATAGATAACCATTATCTCTGTACTCATTCACATACATACGTGTTGCTTTTATGACTGTATCCCATGTGTGATCAAACGTTTCAAAAAACCAACGGAAAGACTCACCAAGAATTTTAATATTATTTCTTGCTGGCTTACCACTGGGTAACTTCTTTGCAGGGAATATCTCTCTGTAAAGTTTGATATTGTTTGCATAGTCCTTACCCATTAGTTGGATATCTGTTTTCTTCTTAGACTTAACAAAGTAATTATCAATTTCTATAATGATCTTCTTAGACTTAGCTGTAAGTTTACCATCTACAATAAACTCTTCATCAAGCAAATACTTAAGATCTTCATCACCCCCAACGTTAACTGCTATCTTTTTATGTATACCATAAAGAACTAAGCATTGGTTAGGTGTAAGTTTATTAGTTAGAATCTTCTGAAATATTTGCCACATTGTCTATCTTCATTTTAACCATACAATATCTAGTGACAAAAAATTCATCATTAGCTTCAATATGTAAGTTAGCTTGTCTAAGCTGATGGATCACACTAGAGTGATCATTATCTAGGAAAGCACCTATTGCTGTAACGGTGTTCCCTGCTTGTCTAGCAAACATACAAAATATTCTTTTGAAAACTATATAGTCACGATTTCTCCACTTAGCAGATAAGTTCTTATATCTTCTTAGATGTGGGCTATCCTCATGCATAAACTCTACAACAATATCAGATATGTCTTCCAATGTTAAATGAGTTATATCTTTAGGTCTTGTAGGTTTTATTACTGCTACTTCAGGTATGCTACTAGTACCATCTGTATCTATATAAAATATATCTACATTATAAATTGTCTTGATATAGCTTCTATACTGTTCAAAGTCTCTTTTAAAATCCTTAGTAAGTTTTACTTCTACCATTCTATTTTCTTTTCTTTCTGCGTAATCAATAAATGATTTGCATGCTTAAATATATTTCCACTACGCCAAGTGCCACCACTATAAGCAGCAGAAGCTGGGTGTGAACATTTTAATATATGCTGATTGCTTAGATGATCTTCCCACCTCTCAGCTTTCTTACCTAAGAGTATTGCTACCCTATCATTTTTATGAGCATTTAATACTGTAAGTAGATAATCTGTAAAAGGATCCCATATATCATAATGAGAACCAATCTTACCTACTTGTACAGTAAGAGCTGTGTTAAGCATTAGAACACCTTGAGCCGACCAACGTGCTAAATCTTTATCCATACCTTCATACTTACCATATAGGTCCTTGAAGATATATTGTAAAGACTTCTCATACTTATCCTTTCTGCTGCAGCTAAATGATATACCATCTGCCGCACCCTCTTGAGGATAAGGATCTTGTCCTATAAGAATAACCTTAAGATCATCATAAGGACAAACCTCAAATGCTTTGAAGATATTCTTGAACTCAGGTTCAAACTTATGACCCTGTTCTCTACGCTCAATTAACTGATTAACAGCTCCTTTAAATTCCATACCATTTATATATGGCTCAAGAATTTTATCCCAACCTGATGGAAATAACTTTATTAAAAACTTTTCTCTTATTTTATTTATATCTATATTCGTCATAATAACTATTTAACATGTCACATAAAAAAACTGTATTTGATCCCAAAGGTGTGATTGAAGATATTCAAATATCCACAACATATATATCAGGCTTACAATCTATCCTAATGACTATGATGGGTTTCCTAGAGGATAAGACAGCTTTACCTGAGACGCTTGCAAAGTTTAAAAAACTAACAGAAGGAGAAACTGATATACAATTATCTCCTGCTGAATCACAGTTATACATTATTATCTCATTAATCCAAGAGCTTAAGACAAAAGCCATTAAGCAGGGACTATCATCTGAAGTAGAAATATCTGATGATGTCAATGCAAAAGTAGAGGAGATGTCTAAAGAACTTCTTACACTAGATGAGAGTGATGATGAGTCTGTAAAAGAGTTTGCTGAGAAATACAAAGATATGTATGATCAAGTATACTCTGAGCTAAATAAGAAATCATCTTAACTGGATACCATTAAAGTCTCCAATCTCTATGCATGCTTGTATTGCTAGATTTAATTCACTAGCATCACAGTCTGCAAATGATTTACAATACTCTACCTTATTACGCATAAAGCACAAACCTGCTTTACGCTTAATCTGTAGCTTCATCTCTTCAAAAGTGTAACCAATGTCGTTGGCTAGTTCCCTACACATTGCATGAATCCTAGCCAACTGAGCATTGGTACCCTTACCATCTGCAATACTAATAAACAGTTCTACCCTAGCACCTTCTGGTGCATCCTTTAGAAACCTTTCATATTTAGTCTTATATGCCTTAACAGGAAAGTGTAACTTCCCATCCTTGATAGAAAGCTTTAGATGTATGTTGTCTCTCATCTAAACTTAATCTCACCATTTACTTCTATAAACTCGTGACCACAAGATAAACAAAGTAAATGTTCAGGAGTGGAAGGAGCAAACACAAGATTATTTTCACCACAATTAATGCAGTCAGGAATACCTTCTTCAAGGTGCTCAAGGAACTCTTGGTATTGATAATCATCATCTAGAAACTTATCATTTGAAAACTTATTCATAGGTTTTATTTAAAGGGTTATAATATTTAATCTTAGATTTATCAAACTCATTAAGTGCATTGCTAATCCACTTCTCATCTACAGTATCCTTATAACAAAGTATATGACATGTAGCTGTTTCTGTTGGATTAAGTCTTAGCAATCTACCTATACGCTGAGCAGACTTTCTCTCATTACCATAAGCATGCATTATAATACCTTGTCTTAGATTAGGTATAGTAACACCTTCACTAAGCTGCAGAATGCAAGAGAGAGCATCTATCTGGCCATCAGCAAACAACTTAAGGTTGTCTTCAGAATTACTATTACCTGAATAATAACTATGCGGTGCTATCCTATCTGCTTGTTCTTTAGTATTAGCAAACACAATTACCTTATTATCCATGTTTTTAACTAAACCTTTAGCATAACCTTCTTTAGTAGTATAAGACTGCATTGCTTTCATTCTCATTATAGAAGATATCTGCCGTTGCTTAGGTGTGGTTGCATCATATAGTCTCTTAGATAAGTAACTATAATCATCTACCTCAGACGTAAACCATGTGCCACCTGTCTTTTTGTTTTGTTTCTTACACGTTTTAAGTTTAGATAACTGTAACATATGTACAATTATCCTATAATCATTAAGGATATCATTGTCAGTTGCATTATCTACAGTAAATGTATACTTAACTGGACAGAATCTATCTAATAAACGGTATTTAACACTACTCTTACGTACCGGTGGTGTACCTGTTAACCCTAAGATCATACCTTCATAGGCATTTAAAAAGGGTAAATGGCTCTCCAATATGCTATGACACTCATCTAGATAGACAATATCATAACTTGTTGGGTCCATCTTGTTCAAAGAAAGATAGGTCACAAATGTTATATGATCTTTTAAACTATTAAGGTTTAACTTCTCTAACTCATCTAACCAGGCTTGTTTAATTGACAACTTTGGTACAACTACAAGTGCTGATATCATAGGATTGTATCTAGCCTGTAGGTTCTTTACTGCAATCCTAGTCTTACCAACACCCATTGATATACCTAGAGTACATCTATCATTATCTAATGAAACCTTAAGGGCTTCTTCTTGAACTTGATCTCTATTAGTCAACATAGTAGAGTGTGTTATCATCTGAGTTATCATTTAATAATTGTACAAACTTCTCTGCCTCATGATAAACATCAAAGGTTAATACCTCACTGCCTTGTACTAGATATACTGTTACAGAGTAGTCATCTCTAATCTTAATTGTCTTCTTGATCTTAAATGTTTTCTGTTTCATATTTCTTTTTAATTGCTTCTGCTATAGGGGTAGGGTCACCTTGTTCATCTACCCTTACAAACTTAATCTTTGTAGATAGAATAACCTTTTGGCTACCACTATATACATTATGTGATCTTGCTTCTAAGTAAAGAGTAATGGATGTATTGCCAATTTTATCTACCTTACCATAGATCTTGATCAGTTGACCTTCTCTAGCAGGACGTATAAATATACATTCATCTATCTTTATAGTCAGCATTCTAGGTGTACTGCAACATTCAGTAGCAAAAGCTGCTCCCGCGGCATCCATCCACGCAAGCAACTTGCCACCAAATAAATTTGCATGAAACCCTAGATCTGATTTTTTAATTGGATGGGTTGTAATTAAATTCATTAGTATATTACTTCATAATAACTATGCTTCTTTCTAACTATAAAGTCAGAAGTATCAGACATAGCATCAAAGAAATCATCTGGATCCATAGACTCACCTAAGAACCTTACCTCAAAGTGTAAGTGAGGACCAGTAGACCTACCGGTTGAACCAATGATACCTAAAGGTGTACCTGCTGCTATAGTATCTCCTTCTTCTACAAGAAGATTCCAATGATGAGCATAGTAAGTCTCTAATCCATTAAAGTGTCTAACAATAACTAACTTACCATAGCCACCATTGTAACCTCCTCTAGCATATCTTACTACGCCAGCAAAGGTTGAATAGCTTGTATCCTTATTGTTATAAGCAATGTCTACACCTTCATGCATTCTACCCCAACGCCATCCGTATCCACTAGTGTTCTTACCAACCATAACAGGAGGGTGATACTCACCCCCTATTATAAGTGCACTATCAATAGTTGTATCAGCATTATAATGCAGGTACCTGGTATCTTTAGTATACATTGTATCTATAAAAGGTACCTCAATAGTATCTCTTACAGTATCAATCTGAATGATAGGTACTTCTATAATTACCGGTTCTTTTATTACTAAGTTATAGCTAGTAATCATGGCATTGAGTAATACTAATACCATTGTTGCCCCTAACATAATCACAAATATTCTTTCTAAAACCTTCATAATCAATTGTTTAGTGATTCAAAATAATCAGCATATCTAACATTAGGTTCATATCTAGCGGGTTCAGCGTAGCCTTTCTCTACAAGAAGGGCATTAAGCATTCTACCATCTGGTAGGTATACATAGGCTAATAGCCTACCATAGCTGTCATACATAACATGATCAAACTCTAGGGTAACTTCTTTACCTTCTATTAAAGATCTTGTATATGCAGATGCTTCTTTACCACCATACTCCTCTCTAACGCTTTTATAGTTGTATGCCTCTGGTGTATCTACACCTATCAATCTAACTTTAGTTTGCTGCCCTCTATACAGAATAATAAATGTATCACCATCTATTACTCTACCTACCGTATAACTTTGAGAGCAGCCAACTAAAGAAATTGCTGTTAATATAAATAGTATAAACTTTTTCATAAACATATATGCTTTACCATTCTTTCATGTAGACCAAAGCTCTTAGCAGTTTCTTCTACTGCTTTCTGCTTATCTTTATGGTCTAACCATCTAAATGTATAGTCTTTTAAAACTTCGTACTCTAACTCATAATTGTTTAGAGATACTTTTTCTCCGTTTAATGTTACTTCTGTCATAATCATATTAATTTGCCCAAGCTAGTTGATCTATTCTGTAACTGACTTTATACCAGTAATGCTTTGTACAACCCATTAAATGTCCTCTTGGACCACCATTCCAACACCTTGCAATCTTTTCATAAGAGGAGTTCCTATGGTAATAGTCCTTCCATATATAGAACATTTCAATAGACTTATTATAGTCATACCTATCATTGTAAGTATAACTTCTTTCAAAGCCTTTCTTTTCTAATATTCTATTTACTTCACGGACCATAATAGGATGTATCTGTAGTACACCCACTGCTCTTCCTCCATCCCCTATAGCAAAAGTATCACCATTAGACTCAACTTGTATAAGAGCATCTACCAATATATCAATTGGCAGGTTATCCTGACTATATGTTGTACCTACAAGAAATAAACTTGTAAGAACTATAAAAAACTTTTTCATAATAAAAATTTTAGTACTCCCATCAGGACTCGAACCTGAAACCTATTCATTAGAAGTGAATTGCTCTATCCAGTTGAGCTATGGGAGCTAAGAAATATCTTCTTACTTCACAAAGATTTTCTGTTTAATAAAACTCTGAGCATGTGTGTTATCAGACATACTCTTAATGACAGATAAATGTTTATCTAGGTTCTTCAAAGACTTTGTGTGATCATATTTGCCATACATATGACCAAACACTTTTAAGAAGTTAAACTTAACCCAACGGTCAGCTTTACCAATCTTAACAAAGAAGTCAGAGAAGTCTTTGCACATTTGTTGTACAATAGGATTAGTCATAGAAAACTTTCCTTTTTTAATTATACTAGATAGACCGCTGCTAGTGTATTGTTCCATACCAATCATAGCAATCATGGTAGGTTCCAGATTGTATAAATTAATATACTTAATTAATTTCATATAATCTGGATTAACATACTTCCAAGCATTAACATAATCAATAAGTCCCCAAGACTTACTTGTATTATTTAAAGATGCCATATGACTTACAAGATCTTCTTCAGTCTTAACTTCAATCTCTCTATAACGGATAGGCATACCTTCCCTTACTAATGCTGTGAATAGATGTTGACCATCTACAATGAACTTCTTTTTCTGTCCATCAATAAGAGCTGTATCCGCAACAATGATGTCACGGATGCACCCCATATCTCTTATACTTTCTACCATCTTCTCTGCATGTTTAGGATTTACCTCACGGTTCATAGGTAAGAAGTGAAATGTATTATATGATCTAGTTGTTTTTTGACTTATATGTTTCATAATTTACCAATTGTGCATTTTAAAAACTGCGTTGCTTTCTGTGTCTAATTCTTTTAGTCCTGCAAACCTAAATATAGTATCATATGCAAGGACATCTTCACGCCATTGCCAGCATATGCTTACTACATTATAATCTAAATAGACATTAACTACACCACTTTCTAATGAATAGTAATGTCTATCACCTTCACCATTACGTGGTAAATACTTTGCATCAAGAATAGTTAAACTATCTGTATTTACATCTAAAATGTATATGCTATTCTTATAAAAAGTAATTTCAACATTTACAACTTTAGATCTTTCAATGCTATAGTAACCTCTTGAATCTGATTCTAATATTTTCATTGTATCAGAAGAGAACGTTCTACCCTTTATTGACTGAGAATAGCCGGCTAAAGGTAACAGGAGTATTAATAATAAATTTTTCATATTAAATTCTTTTTTCTGAGAATCCTAATTCAATAGCATCCTCTGGATTTAACTCAATATAAGTATGACAGTTCCTGCATACCGGTAACCAAGTGCTAACATCTAAATGATACTTACCTCTGCCACGTTTATGATGGACTTCAGTTGCTTTTACAGAGCACCTGTCTATACTTGCGTGACAGACAGGATGCTCTAATAAAAACTTTCTCCTGAGTTTACTATACTCGGAGTTTATCTTAGACATTTTCTTAGATACTTTTCTCATTTGAGTTCTAAATAATTGTGGGGTAGCAAACCTTTACGCATAAAATGTACAATCAAATGATCATAATTTATACCTAACTGCTTGAGTGTGAAACGATTAGTATGGCTAGGATTTAATTCATCACTAACCATATTTTTTGCTAAAGTGCTATTGCTAAAGATACTAAGTATCTTATTACAAAACTCATTACAAACAGTTTGTTTAAGAAGATTTATTTCTAACTGTCCTCTTTTCCAAACTTTTGTAATACGTTTTTTCTTAGCTGAACTCATGGTCTGTACCTCTTCCTGAGAGTAAACATTCAAACCATGAACAACTCTTTTAAAAAGAAAATGTTGTTTTGGATTTAACTTGGTATAAGTAAATTGATCTTTAGCATATAATTGATAGTCTGATAGGATTCCTTTGTAATTGATTCTCATAGTGTATATATAAAGAAAAGGGCTACCGAAGTAGCCCCTTTCAATGAAACAAAAAAAATTGCTATTAAAGCTCAAATGAGTTATCCATTTCAACTTCTTCTTCAACTTGTTCAGTAGAAGAAACTTTAGAAGCATTAGCTTCACGGATAGCATCACCATTGGTATGAGCTACAAATACATCTTGACCTTGCCCACTGGCAACATAAAATGCTTTCCTATAAATAGGTTCACCATCAATACAACAAATAATACCAGTGTTACCTGCATACTTGAGGTCACGATCAGGATCATTCTGATTGAATGGTTCAGTTTGTTCTTTAACAAGAATCTTACCAGGTAGTTCCTGATTAGCTTCCATACCAAGAGTTTCAAGCTCTTCCATTCTACCATGTAGTAGAGTAGAAAAGTTCTTTGCTTGCACCCAACCAGTATCTGTAAAAGTTACACGTTGTTGTTGCAAGCGAATAAAACCATACTCAGGATTACCTGAAGATTGGGTAATAACATTACCGTTTGCATCCGCAGATACAATAACTTTGCTTTGCATAATAAAAAAATTAAAAAAAATTAAACATCATCAGAATGAAAATACTTATCAGAAAGCTTTTCATTCTTTTCTACTTCATTGAGATCCTTTTCACCGTCCTTCTCTTCTTCTGGTTCAGGCTCTACAGGTGTTTTTCCTACATATGAATTATAAAAAGGATTGGTGTATTCCTTTGTGTAGGAGAATGGTAACCCATTAAGTTCTGCAAGCTCATCATCCGATAGGGATAAGAACTGTTCAAGAGAACACTCAATGAATCTGCCGCATGGTAATTGTACAATCACATATTAAAAATAGTTAATACAATATATTCATACTAGCAAATACTTGCTATAGTGATTTATACTTTGTATAAGTATAGCTATCTATTGGATATGATTATTAAATATAATAATAAGAGCATCAGCTAATGGCGTACCATCTGTAAGCTTTGGATCTTGAAAATTATATTTCATATTCATAAAGTTGCCAAACTCAGCAGGATATAACCCCTGCTGTTTAGCTTGATCATAATCTTTCTTCCAAGCATTAAGCTCAGACTTAAGAAGTTCTTGTGATATTTTAGCCGCCATAATTATCTTGTTGACTGTTTTGTAAATCCTGTGTTATACCTGGATGACCTTTACAACTGTTGATTCTACTACATGATGTAGATATCATACCTGTAAATAAAACAACAGCAACTAAATACAAAAACATACGGTGTTTAATTAAATACTTCATAAAAATAAATTGGGGTTAGAAAAAATAAGCAGTTTATATACATACTCAGGTATCTCTATACGAGTTTTTATGTTTGTTGTATCTATATACACCACCTACAACACAGGTATACACCAGATCTGCAATGACCTGTAGACAAACAACGTATAGATATCTACTAAAGCTGGTTGTAACAACTTATG
>WLWE01001935.1_pt1 | contig 14149 bp, 18 predicted proteins | sample 6718301 | NCBI WGS metagenome assembly WLWE01 (sample SAMN12718691, study PRJNA515312) | sponge metagenome | isolation source: marine sponge | host: Mycale hentscheli | place: New Zealand: South Island, Marlborough, Capsize Point | collected 2003-05-01 | reverse complement strand
AGCGTTAAATCCCGCAAAGGTGAAACGACTATCGAGCACGACGAGCAGCCGGGCCAGGCCCGCATCGACAAGATCCCGGGCTTGAAGGCGGCTTTCCGCGCCGCTGGAACCGTTACGGCGGCCAATTCCAGTTCCATCTCCGACGGCGCTGCCGCCCTTGTGATGATGACGGAGGGCGAGGCGAAACGGCGCGGCATGGCACCACGGGCGCGCATCGTGGCGCACGCCTCCCATGCCCACGAACCAGCCTGGTTTACCACCGCGCCGGTGGGCGCAATCCGCACGCTGCTGGACCAAACCGGCTGGCGTGCGGGCGAGGTGGATCTGTTCGAAATCAACGAAGCGTTCGCCTGCGTCACCATGGCCGCCATGCGCGATCTCGACCTGCCAGCGGACAAAGTCAACGTACACGGCGGCGCTTGCGCGCTCGGCCATCCCATCGGCGCTTCCGGCACGCGCATTATCGTCACCTTGATGAACGCGCTGGACAAATACGATTTGAAGCGTGGCATCGCGGCGCTGTGCATAGGCGGCGGCGAGGCGACCGCTATTGCCATTGAGCGTCTATAGACCCCCGTAAATATAGACCCCGGAATATAGACCCCGTAAATATAGACCCCATAAAGCGAGCATAGACCATGGTGCTCACCGAAGAGCAACAACTGATCCAACAGACGGCGCGCAACTTCGCCCAAGCGGAGTTGGCCCCGCATGCAGGGCAGTGGGACCGCGAGAGCCGCTTCCCGGCTGATGCTGTCAAACGCATGGGTGAGCTGGGCTTTCTAGGCATGATCGCGCCAGGCGAATGGGGCGGCGGCGGCGCCGATCAGGTCTCCCATGCACTCGCCTTGGAAGAGATCGCCGCCGGTGACGGCTCGTGCTCCACCATCATGTCGGTGCATAACTCGGTCGGTTGCATGCCCATCGCCGCGTTTGGCGACGATGAACAAAAGAGGCGTTTTCTGCGCCCCCTGGCCACTGGACAAAAACTCGGCGCCTTCGCCCTCACTGAACCCCACGCCGGCTCCGACGCCAGCGCTATTCGCACGCGGGCCGAGTTCGACGGTCAGTGCTACACCTTGAACGGCACCAAGCAGTTCATCACCTCGGCGAAGAACGCCGATACGGTGATCGCTTTCGCCGTCACCGACGTGGGCGCGGGCAAGCGCGGCATCAGCGCTTTCATCGTGCCCACGGACGCACCCGGTTATAGGGTGAGCCGGCTCGAAAGCAAGCTGGGTCAACGGGCTTCCGACACGGCGCAGTTAACCTTCGACAACATGCGTTTAACGCCGGCGCACCGCTTGGGCGAGGAAGGCCAGGGCTACCGCATCGCCTTGAGTAACCTTGAAGGGGGCCGCATCGGCATCGCCGCCCAGAGTGTGGGGATGGCGCGGGCCGCCTTGGCCGCCGCCCTCGCCTACGCCAAGGAGCGCAAAACGTTTGGCGAGCTACTGATCAAACACCAGGCGGTCGCCTTCAGGCTGGCGGATATGAGCACGCAAATCGAGGCCGCCCACCTGATGACATGCAATGCCGCCGCCCTGAAGGATCGCGGCGAACCGTGCCTAAAACAAGCCTCCATGGCCAAATTATTCGCCTCGGAAATGGCGGAAAAAGTATCCTCGGACGCGCTGCAAATCCACGGCGGTTACGGTTACGTCAACGGCTACCCGGTGGAGCGTATTTACCGCGACGTGCGCGTCACGCAGATCTACGAGGGGGCCAGTGATATTCAGCGCATGCTCATCGCCCGCGCCCTGGAAGAGGCCGATTAGCGGGATGCCGACTAGCGGGATATCGGCTAGCGGGGGCCGATGAGCCGTCCGTTAACTTTTGGAGGGATCGGGTGAGCGTTATCCAAACGCAGATCGATGTGCGCGCCGGGCAGTTCGCCGACAATGCCGCGCACATGGCCGGATTGGTGCAGGACTTGCGCGGGCAGGTGACGCATGTTTGCCTGGGCGGCGGCGAGCGCGCCAGGCAACGGCACCTGTCCCGGGGCAAACTATTACCGCGCGAGCGGGTGCGCCGCCTGCTCGATCCCGGCACTTCTTTTCTCGAACTATCCCAACTCGCCGCCCACGGTATGTACGGCGGCGAGGTGCCGGGCGCCGGTATTGTCACCGGGGTTGGCAGGGTCAGCGGCCGGGAGTGCGTCATCGTCGCCAACGATGCCACGGTCAAGGGCGGTACTTATTATCCGCTGACGGTCAAGAAACATCTGCGTGCCCAAGAGGTGGCGCGGATGAATCATTTACCGTGCATTTATCTGGTGGACTCCGGCGGCGCGTTTTTGCCCCGCCAAGACGAAGTGTTTCCCGATAGCCAGCATTTTGGCCGCATCTTCTTCAACCAAGCCAATTTATCCGCCGAGGGCGTGCCACAGATCGCCTCGGTGATGGGCTCGTGCACCGCGGGCGGCGCTTACGTGCCGGCCATGTGCGATGAGAGCGTTATCGTGCGCCGGCAAGGCACTATTTTCCTAGGCGGCCCGCCGCTGGTGAAAGCGGCCACCGGCGAGGTGGTGAGCGCCGAGGAGTGGGGTGGCGCGCAGGTGCATTGCACAACCTCCGGCGTCACCGATCATTACGCGCTGGACGATACCCATGCCATCGCTATAGTGCGCGCTCTTATCGCCCGGCTCAATTGGCAAAAGACCCCGGAGGTGCACTTGCGCTCTTCCCGGGAACCGAGCTATTCACCGCGCGAATTACACGGCGTCATTCCAGTGGACGTGCGCAAACCCTACGATGTGCGCGAGGTGATCGCGCGGCTGGTCGATAGCAGTGAATTAGAAGAATTCAAGCAACTGTACGGCACGACTTTAGTGTGCGGTTTCGCCCATCTGTTCGGCATACCCGTGGGCCTTGTGGCCAATAACGGTATTTTGTTTTCCGAGTCCGCGCTGAAGGGCGCTCACTTTATCGAGCTTTGCTGCCAGCGCATGATCCCGCTGCTGTTTTTGCAGAATATTACCGGCTTCATGGTGGGGCAGAAATACGAAGCGGGCGGCATTGCCAAGGACGGTGCCAAGTTGGTGACCGCCGTGGCCACCGCCAAAGTACCCAAGTTGACGCTCATTATCGGCGGTAGCTTCGGCGCCGGTAACTACGGCATGTGCGGGCGCGCTTATTCACCGCGGTTTTTGTTCATGTGGCCCAATGCGCGCATCTCCGTGATGGGCGGCGAGCAAGCGGCCAGTGTCTTGGCGCAGGTGCGGCGAGACGGTCTGGAAGCACGCGGTGAAGCATGGCCGGCTGCGGAGGAAGAGGCTTTCAAAGCGCCCATCCGCGCACAATACGAGGAACAAGGCCATCCTTATTACGCCAGCGCGCGGCTGTGGGACGATGGCATCATCGATCCGGCGGACACTAGACGGGTACTGGGTTTGGCCCTGTACGCCACCTTGAACGCACCCATCGAGAATACCCGCTTCGGCCTTTTCCGTATGTAGGGCACCTCTAAAAATGCACTTGTTCCGCGATTGCGGCGTCAGCGCCGTGCTCCAATCCTCAGGTATCACCTATACACTGCGGTTGCGCGCGCGGTGCTTCCTTGCACTCACGAAACAATGACTATTGTTAGCGGCGCCCTGTAAATATTTTTAGCAATGCAGGAGTGGCCGTTTAGGTGTTCGACAAAATCCTGATCGCGAACCGGGGCGAAATCGCCTGCCGTATCGCCCGCACCGCCCGCGCCATGGGTATTCGAACGGTTGGCGTTTACTCCGAAGCCGATGCCGGCGCGCTGCACACCCGGGTGGTGGACGAAGCTGTTTTCATAGGCCCACCGCCGGCGCGGGAAAGCTATTTGGTTATCGCCAAGATTGTGGCCGCCGCTCAACGCACCGGCGCTCAAGGGATCCATCCGGGTTACGGTTTTTTATCCGAGAACGCCCAGTTCGCCGAGGCTTGCGCCGGCCAGGGTATTCGGTTCATAGGTCCGCCCGCCGCCGCCATCCGGGCCATGGGCTCTAAAAGCAAAGCCAAGGCGCTTATGCAAAGCGCGGGCGTACCGGTGGTGCCCGGCTATCACGGCGCCGATCAGTCCATGGCGGTGCTGCGCAGCGAAGCGCTGCGCATCGGCTACCCGTTGTTGGTCAAAGCCTCCGCCGGTGGCGGTGGCAAGGGTATGCGCATCGTCGAAAACGAGGCCGCACTAGACGATGCCATCGCCAGCGCGCAACGCGAGGCGAAAGCGAGTTTCGGCGATGACCGGCTGTTGCTGGAGCGCTATTTACACAATCCCCGGCACATAGAAATTCAGCTTTTTTTCGACCGCCACGGCAACGCAGTCCATCTGTTCGAGCGCGATTGTTCTATTCAACGGCGCTATCAAAAAGTCGTCGAGGAAGCGCCGGCGCCGCAACTCCCCGACGCTTTGCGCCAGCGTATGTACGAGGCCGCCCTGGCGGCGGGTCGCGCGGTCAACTACGAAGGCGCCGGCACGGTGGAAATGATTACCGCAGCGGGCATGGACGGTAGCTACAGCGATTTTTTCTTTATGGAAATGAATACGCGCTTGCAGGTGGAACACCCGGTGACGGAGCTGATCACCGGTATCGATCTGGTGGAATGGCAACTGCGTGTCGCCGCTGGGGAGACTTTGCCTTTAACGCAAGAGGCCATTGCGCAGCACGGCCATGCCATGGAGGTACGGCTGTACGCCGAGGATCCGGCGCGCGGCTTTTTACCGGCGGCGGGCTCGATTACAGCGCTGCGCTTTCCTCCTGAAGACGAACATTTCCGCGTTGATACGGGCATCGAGGCGGGCGATACCATCAGCGTGCACTACGATCCCATGGTGGCCAAGCTCATCAGTTGGGATACGCATAGGCGCGCGGCTGTCAACCGGTTACGGCAGAAAGTTGCCGCAACCCATGTGGGCGGGCTGACCACCAACAGTGGTTTTCTCGCGCGGCTGTTGGGTCATGATGATTTGGCCGCCGGTGCGGTGGATACCGGTTTCCTGGACCGCTTTGGCGATGCACTGGCACGGCAGCCGAAGGTAGATAACTTCAGTTTGGTGTTGGCGTCTTTGGCGCTGTTGGCGGAGCGGTTATCAACGACCCGCTCCAACGCGCTGGCTAGCGCGGAGCCCGACAGCCCCTGGCATCTGGGGGATGGCTGGGCGTTGAACCATGAAAGTAGCGAACAGTTCACGTGGACATCCGCCGACGACAGCCACGAGGTGACGGTGCGCTATCCCGACGGGGGCGGGTATGTGATCGCGGTGGCGGATGAATCGTTCGCATGTGAATTCACCGTTGTGACCAATGGCATGACGCGGGTGACGGTCGCTGGTCATCTGCAACGGCTGCACTATTCCGCCGATGGGCCGGTTATCACGCTACATCTTAGCGACGGTCCGGTAGTGCTGACTCTAGACGATCCTTTGCGCAAGATAGCCGGTGAGCAAACGGATACGGGTCAATTGCGGGCGCCTATGCCGGGTAAGATCATCGCCTGTCACGTGAGTGCCGGGGAGCGGGTCAGCCGGGGTCAGACTTTGCTCGTTTTGGAAGCCATGAAAATGGAGCATGCCATCATCGCACCTCATGACGGGACGGTTGGCGAGGTGCGGTGCGGTGCTGGGGACTCGGTCGATGAAGGGGTTGAGTTGATCGTTTTGCAGGGGTCTTAGGCTAGGCCGTATATGGGAGTAGAACGAGCGCCGGATCCTCTGCCGCGGAAGGCGGCGTGAATCCGTCCCTGAAACCTCGGGGGCTGCATCCATGTGGCCCACGGTTGCGCGGCAAAGAATCCACCGCGCTACTCTCTACTAGTGCTTGTGCTCCGCCCGGCTTCGCTTATAGCCGGGAAGCGGCGGTGGGGAGGTTCGAGACGCGGTGCATTTCGCCGCAGAAGAAGGCTTGCGGCTCGTTGAGATAGTCGAGCAACATATCCGTTGCGTCCACGCCCCAGAAAAGTTCTCCGTTGACAATGGCGGTGGGTACGCCGAAAACGCCTACTGCGCAGGCTTGCTCGGTATTGATGCGTAGCCGACGTTTTACTGAATCCTCGGCAAGCGCTTGCGCGGGAGCGGTGACGCCCACCTGCTCGCAGAGTGTGTTCCACGCACCGCAAGGTTGCGGCACCTCGCCCCGCGCCCAGACAAAATCGAAGATCGCGCCCACGCTCTGATGGGTTGCGCCAGAGGCGATGGCCAGGCGTAGAGCCGGCAAGGGATTGAAAGGATGGGCTGGCGGCACGCGCAAGGGTACGCCGATGGTTTTTGCATACCAGGTGACATAGCGGTAGGTGAATTGCCGTTTTAGCGGTATTTCCGCCGGACCTTTGTGCTCCCAGTGATTCAACAAACCGGCGAATAATACGGGCCGAAGAGTGATCTTATGTTGCTTCAATTCGGGCAAGCGCTTGAATTGCAGATAAGCAAAAGGCGAGATGAAATCGAAATACCAATCAATGTTAGCCATGGGGATTAATGAGACTCGTTAACGAATATAACTACGGGGGACGGCCGCTGCTGGGTGGATCATGCATCCCTTCAGCGATATCTATCAGACCATCGCTGCGCATTGTGTTAAAGCGCTTGAAAAAGTTGCCCCGAACCGAGAGAAAAGAGCAAATCTGGAAAATGGATCGCGACACAAGTACTGGCCATTCCTGTCGTCGGCCACGTCCTAGGTTTGTTTTACAACCGACCCGATGTAGCGTTCTATCTGCATACGATAGCTGTGGCAAGACACCCGTATACGGGGGAAGAGTTCTACGTCAGCGCTGGAGAAAGCAATTGCGGCTCTCCTCGTGGTCTCCTGGGGGCATCGAGTGGAGCATCTGGCAGCAGATGCTGCGAAGTCGAGGGTCAAAAAGTCAAGGGCCAACTATATGCGATCGCAGAAACATTGAGTGAGACTAACGTAGATAAGAAAAGCGAAGTACTCTATAGACAGAGAATTGGCGACACTGGGCTGCCTTTTGTGAAAGCGCAACGAGAAATGCGGCGGTATGCGAAAGTCAACAATGACCAGCGCATTGACTATGACGTCGATGAAGCTAATTGCAATACTTTTTCGTCTGCCTTCCTAAGAAGACTAACCGGAGAGTATGTTCCACCCCTTCCCCGTCTATCTTTTCCCCATATTTTGCCCGGCTGGCTTACGTCGGAGGGCGACACGCTTGGTCTTTTGACGGTATTTCCTGCCGCCAGGTAATTTGCTGATCTCAAGTGTTCTACACCGTGGCAGTTGCCGGCATTGGTATTCGGTTAACGATTCCATGCGATGCGTTGGTCGATGCGCTGTAGCAGGAGCAGTCGGGAGGCATTGGGGTCGATCGCTTCATGGAGGCAGGGCAACCGCACATAAACCCGGCTCTTTATCAATAGGTTAGCGCGGTAGCTGATAAGCGAATAGTCAATTCAAACCACCAGATTCCCGCGCGCGCCGAGTAGCGCCCCGGGGGCTACTCGGCGGTCGCATGACTTGCAGGGGCCCAGGACTTCTGAACGAGCCGTCGCTTGACTCCTTCCTGACCACCAGTGCCGACACAGGTCGCGCTCAGCCCCGGCAACCACGGGCCGCGCGCGATAGCTGCCCGTCGATGCGCCTGGCATCGCGGTTGCCGGGGATGGGAGAGCTTGTCTCGGGCCACCGTTGGCGGTGCGCGGGCCTCGCGTTTGGCCAGGTGCCCGAGGAGGGACGCGATAACCGCCGCCGGTTCGGTGATGACTGCCAACATGTCCACTGACCCGCCACAGCGCGGGCAGATGCTGAGATCGATGTCGAACACACACCCGTCGCAGCCGCTGCATCCATGTCATCGAGGCGCCTGGGGGACCTGACGTGGGCTCCTCAGTCCATCGGACTTCCGGCCGTCGGGCGTGGGAGATCCGCCCGCCGCGCCTGCGGGACACACGAGTGTTGACATCGCCGCCTCTAGGTGGTATCGATCCCAATCGTCGGTATCAGCAGGTCGCGCGCGCATAAACCCTATGCACCTAGGAGGAAGGAATGAGCTTTCTAGAGAACGGATTTGCCAAGCGCATCACCACCATAACGGTCATTGCTTTCCTTCTGCTCCTTGTCGCACTGCAGGTCCAGGCATCTGAAAAAGTGCGTATTGGGCGTTATGAGGTCATTGACATAGGAGGAGTAGAGGTCCTTAAGGACGTAGACACTGGAATCATCAATTACTACAATGCGGCTGCGACAGTTGCAGGATGTGGTGGTTGGAACGGTCCTGCTCCTGCTCCTACTCCTGTGGATGAGATTTCAGCAACTTATCAAGGAACAATTGGCGGCGTTACCGTTAACATTAGTGAGCCTGGATTTTACCAGTTCGAATACCATCTGGAACCTTGGGCCGGCGATTTTGCGCAATTGGACGGAGGCCAAATTCTGCTATTTAGGGATTTGCACCTGGGTGGTCAAAGCAGAGTCAACGCCGATGAGGTTGCTCACTTCAAGTACGCTTATGAGCCGAGCCAGAAATTCCTATTTAACGTCGGCGATCCTGGAGTTTACACCATTGGCTTCGGTCCATACGGCGGAACATTACTTCCAGAATCATTCGTTACTGATGACGCGCCAAATGCTAGCTCAATTCGGTTCGCACTAAAACGGTTCCGTGATGCAAAAACCCTTGACGAAAGTGGGTTTGAATATGGGAAGTTCGTCGATCTATCTTATACGAAGAAAGAGGACGAAGACTACTATATTATTACACCAATTTTGAAAGGCGCCGACTACCAGTATGAGCCCCCTGGGCAACATTATTGGGTGGCGTTGCAGGACATCGAGAACCTTACCGCACAAAGAAATGCATGGATACTTGACCAGCATAAATTGGGCGCAAAGGCCGGTTATAGCACTGTGCACCCTTTCGGAAGGGACCTTTCATACGCGACCAAGCAAGTTGATGTAGTCGGTATAGCGTTGACCAATAGCGATTTCCAATGGAATAAGGCGGAAATCAAGGACGTCACAGCTGCCAAGTTGGGTCTGTACCTTTGGAGACTTGACGAAAGAAGCGCGGACACGCATCAGCAGGTGGATAACTTTCTGTCAAAAGGCGCATATGCCGAATTAATCGAAGCCACTCGATCAATGATGAAAGACAAGCTGCCTTCAGTGTTTCCGCAATTCCAGCTGAAGTAGTATGGCAACCAGATGAGGTGAGATTAAGAGGAGGCAACCGATACATGAAGGATAAGTAGTGCACATCATGGGTGAAATTGTTTCAGAATAGAGGCTCGGAGGCAATCAAGAATGGCGTTGCAGCTCGATCATACCATTGTACCCGCATACAGGAAGGAGGAGTCGGCTGCCTTTATCGCACACATTCTGAACGGCAGATTCGAAGGCACATGGAAGGAGTTTGCTTTAGTACGCATCAACGACGTACTAACGCTTGATTTCGTTGACGAAGTGGCCTTTGGCTCACATCATTATGCATTTCTTGCTTCGGATGAGGAATTCGACACCATCCTTCGGCGGCTAGTAGGTGGAAATCACTCGTTCGGCAGTTCTCCGAGAGGACACAGTGACGGAAGAATCAACAATCTGCACAAAGGTCGAGGATTTTACTTCAAGTGTCAAGACAACCATCTTTGGGAAGTACTTACGCACTCGTACGTTGTTGAATAAGGATCTTGATCGAAATTAGGCTTCCAACTTCGTCTGGGATGCAACTCATAGTTCCAGTCACCGTGGAACTCGTTTCGATGGAGAGACAGGGCGTCCATCTCTGCATCCGTCGCGGTCATTTCTTTGTCGAGTTCGGCTCTGACCCGAAGCCCCGCATCGGTGCGTGTATTGCCTATCAAGTCGATAATCGGCGAATGCGAATAGTCAATTCAAACCACCAGATTCGCGCGCGCCGAGTAAGCGCCACGCGAGCTACGCGGCGGTCGCATGACTTGCAGGGGCCCAGGACTTCTGAACGAGCCGTCGCCTGACACCTTCCTGACCGCCAGTGCGACACAGGTGCGCTCAGCCCCGACAACCACGGGCCGCGCGCGATAACGGCCCGTCGATGCGCCCGGCATCGCGGTTGCTAGGGATGGGAGAGCTTGTCTCAGGCCAGCGCTGGCGGCGCGCGGGCCTCGCGTTTGGCCAGGTGCCCGAGGAGGGAGGCGACAAGCGCCGGTTCGGTGATGACCGCCAACACGTTCACTGACCGGCCACAGCGCGGGCAGCGGCTGAGAGCGATGTCGAACACCCGTCGCAGCCGCTGCATCCACCGTCATTCATGCAAGACCTGCCTAGACCCACTTGATGTCAGCCTAGCAAGCCGCGCATGATCGCCCCTCGAACTCTGGCGCGGGGTAGCCGCATGAGCAGTGTTATGCAACCGATGACCGGCGCAGAGCCGCAAGAGCCCATTGTTTTGCAGTCCCTGGAAGACGGCGTGCTGCATTTAACCCTCAACCGGCCCCAGCAGTTCAACGCTCTCCGAACTAGTGCTCGGAGAGCTGAATATGGCGACCGGACAACGCCGCCCGGAACCGAAGGACTTAGGCACCGCCCAACGGCTCTTGAGGAGAGCTAAGCGATCCAACTTCCATGAGGTCTCATGGCTATGAAAAAACTCCTGCAACTGATTCTCGTTGCGCTCGTCTTTGGTGGAACGTTTCTCTACCTGCATGAAAGAATAGGCGACCTTGAGTAAAGGAACAAGGACCAGCGCCAGCCACCATCAGCTATCCCCAAAGATGGTTAGTCCAATGGCCGGGTACCGGGGCCGCGAATGCCGAGAAGGTGAGGGACGTGACAAAACATTGCCGATTGGACTAACGAAGAGCGAGAAGACGCCACTGGAGATACCTGTAGATGGCGCGAGACGGACTATCGCGCGACCAGCTAGCAGGTCGTCTCTCAGCGCGTTGAAGTCCGTATACGGGGCTTCATCAATCTTCGCTATACGGAGCACGACATTGTGCTTGTCGAAGAACCCGGACGGTTCAAGAGCATCAATGTTCTGCTCAACGGCTTGTATGTTCTCGTTCATGCGCCTTCCTGTACTTCAGGCCTAATGCTTGGACTCACCGGTAGCCAAAAGCGGAGTGGCTTGGAGCGTAGCGGAAAGCCGCGCAGCTTTTGGCTACCGGTGCAGCCCTTTATTGGGCGATGTGCCTTGAAACATACGGTAGAGCATAATATTATTCATAACGTATGAACAAGTATTTTACGACAGAAGATGCAGCAAAATATCTAGGCGTTACACCATCACGGGTTCGCCAGTTTATTGCTGAAGAACGCCTAGAATCAGAGAAATACGGCAGGGATCACATGATCAAAGAAAGCGATCTTGCCGACTTTGCGAAACATGGTAAAAAGAAGCGCGGCAGACCAAAGAAAGACAGCAAATAATGCTTGCGCTTACGTTAGGATTAAACTAGACTTCTACCCATGAGAACAGCACTAGAAGCCGCTAATGGTGTGGGTCTTCAGCTACCTACCAAAAGCCAACCAATCGTGACGCTTAACGGCGACACAAGAGAACTTATTCATCAACTTCCAGATGACACCTTTCAATGCGTTGTTACTTCGCCTCCGTATTGGGGTGTAAGGGATTACGGTGTAGAAAACCAGATTGGTGCAGAGCCAGATCTGCATCAATACATAAAGCACTTGGTGGAGGTATTCCGTGAGGTTCGAAGAGTGCTAAAGCCTGACGGGACGTTTTGGCTAAACATCGGTAATACTTATTCCTCAGGCGGGAGAAAATGGAGGGATGCGGATGAAAAGAATAAGGGACGAGCAATGCCGTACCGCCCACCTACACCGCCGGGATTGAAGAAAAAAGATTTGATTGGGGTAGCTTGGTTATTAGCACTGGAGTGTCAGAAGGATGGCTGGTATCTGCGAAACGATATTATTTGGAACAAGCCAAACTGCCAACCTGAAAGTGTTAAAGACAGGCTAACGGTATCACATGAATACCTGTTCATGTTTTCGAAATCTGAGCGTTACTACTTTAATCAAGATGCAATAAAGGAAAATACAACGAACGGGAACGGTCGAAAAAATAAAAGAACGGTATGGTCGATAAATACTGAGCCTTGCCTTGATGCTCACTTTGCGGTATTTCCTAGAGCATTGATTAGGCCATGTATCCTTGCTGGCAGTAAAAAAGATGATATTGTTCTCGATCCCTTCTATGGAGCCGGCACTGTTAGTATTGTCACGAAAGAACTTGGTCGAAAATGCGTTGGAATTGAATTGAACGACGAGTATCTAGATATTGCTGACAAGCGGGCCGAGATTGTCCAGACCTCACTTAATCTGGAGGTATAAAAAAATCCCACTCCGCATGAACCTGGCAATACTTCTTATTCAGGTTCTTAATCTGCAACTTTCTTTCCCCACCACCATCAAAATACAAATTAAATACTGTATTTCCCTGTGTATCGCGAACATAGCAATAACCAGGTTTCGGAAATTGCTTGCTTTCAAGTTTCATTTCAAGCTCGCCACCTTCTGCAAGCTTCAGAATGGATATTGGTATTTCAACAAGTTCGTATTTCCAGCGAGGAGCTTTCTGTAATGCGCGGAGAGTAAATATTTTTTCAGAACTTTCTATGTGCTCTAAATATTGGTTACGCAACCCGGCAAGATCATCTGGGTTATCTCCCCAATTTCCTTTTCCTAACTCCATGAACTTACTGATCCAGATGCTTTCTTCCTTAATGTTTTTATCAGCTTGAGTTTTTAATGACAGTTGGACGCTATCAACTGTTGCATCATGACCAGGATTACCTTTTGGAGCCAATTCTGCTTTGTGCCCACTCAGGTTCAAAACATTTACAATCACATATTCAAATTTGTCTTTACTGAATGGTTCTGACGAAAAGCTATGATGTACGCGCATAGCATCGCCGAAATTTTGCAGCGTAACTTCGTCAAATAGATCGCTTTCATTCAGAGTGTATGTATGTTCCGCTGCATATACGTAAACCATCCGCTGAACCCAGTGTAATTGACCTGCTGTCAATTCTGGAATTGAGCGTACCAGTGATTCTATTATTCTTCGTCTATCGTCATTCATGTTTTTTTACGTCCAACGCCCACATAAACGGCGCGAGGTACGAGCGTCCAGCGACCGATAGGGAGCGTATTTGATGTGATTGTTATACGAATTGTGTGAAGGCGAAATAAGCAAGGCACATACCCCAAATAAAAAACACGTATGATGTAATACCTAGAACAATGCAAGTAATATTAAAACGAAAGCCCCATTTTTGAGCTTTGGTATTTGGGCTGTCGTAGAGCCATTGGCTGAGATATGTAAAACCAGACGTTACGGTCATTGCAAGCACACCCAGCACAAACGGCATTAGAACATTAGCAAACGAGGTTATGCCTTCGGGCTTTATTTGTGCTAGGTGACCGATAAAAGCTAATAATGCTACAGAAGCACCGCCATTCATTAAAAATGATGTGCGAATAGCATTTTGACCTGATGTGACAACAGAACGAAACATCTCAAGCCGAGATGCATGGTGGTTTTTATTTTGTTCAATATGTAACTGAAGATCAGCTTTGTATTTTTTCAAGTTCTACTTCAGTAGGTGTTTGCGAAGGTGATTTTGATACATCATCTAAATACGCAATCAAGTTATCGCAATAGATTGCAGCCGTACCATTGTCCTTTATTCCTTGGATTGTCTCTTTTAATTGCTTAGAAAATTGTTGAGTGCTCATTATTTATCCTTTTTCGCATAACAGTGTATTAGACGGACACAGAATACACTGTACTAGGTGAAGACTGCCTAGTACGATATATTCATAGCATGCACCCTCTATGAACATCTGAGCTTCGGTAACGGGTTGGAACTGCTGACGGTCCCGCCGCCAACGATGCAGTTACGGCAATGCCATGCCTTTGGCGAGCGCGGGCCGCGCCATCAACGTGTCATACCAGCGCTTGACGTTGGGGAAGTTATTTAAATCAACTTCCTGCCAATCGTGGCGAAACACCCAAGGCAAAGTGGCGAAATCAGCGATAGATATATCCCCGGCCAAATATTCCCACCCTGCAAGGCGGGTATTCAGCACGTCATAGAGACGCGCGCACTCGTTGTAGTAGTGGTTGATACCGTAGGGTACTTTTTCCTTCGCCGCCCGCTTGAAATGATGCACCTGCCCTAATATGGGACCGGCGAATAGTCAATTCAAACCACC
>WLWE01001934.1_pt1 | contig 14155 bp, 17 predicted proteins | sample 6718301 | NCBI WGS metagenome assembly WLWE01 (sample SAMN12718691, study PRJNA515312) | sponge metagenome | isolation source: marine sponge | host: Mycale hentscheli | place: New Zealand: South Island, Marlborough, Capsize Point | collected 2003-05-01 | reverse complement strand
AATAGTCCTCCGAGAAGATTAAGCACTATGCTGCTCCGCCTGTCATCCAGCTAATTATCCAGATAACAACGATCGCTACAATAGCGGCCTTGATCCAATCTTTCATCTGCCAGTCACTCCACTCTTTAATGTGTGACCATAGATCTTTTAGTAAGTTCATAGAACCTCCTTTGTTTAAGATGAGGATTATACTATTTTACGCCTTTAAAAGCTACTTTTTTAATCTGCGCATTGCTTGTCTGACCTTTTGGACCTGAACCTTTGTTGTTTTTTACAACAAAAGCAGGAAAAGTCATTGCAGCATCAGAACCCACTTTCATGTTAGGAAAAGGGTTTTTTTGCGATACAGTAGTCATTTTTGCATTTTTAAATTTCATTATTTTGCCTTTCCATAGCCGCGTTGAGCCAGTCTACCTGCTAAACCGCCTTTTTTTAATTTTTTTGTAGCTCCTGCTATTTTGTCAGCTTTAGTAGGATTAGGATTATTGTCTATTCCTGCTTTTACAGATAGCATACCAAAATTCGTTTTAGATTTTTTTGACATTTATTAATGTATAGTTGGTTTTAAAAGATTTAGCAAGTCTCTTCCATTATGATTCATAATTTTATCATATTCTTGCTCAGTAAGATTATTGTGATACAGCATTTTTGCTACACCCATCATTGCACCCGCTAAAAGTATCTGTTCTTCCTGACTTGTTACTGCTGTATCGGAAAAATTCATTAACTCGTTAAGATATTCCTGTAATTTATCTGTTGCGCTTTGCATTGTTAGTGTTTTGTTTAGATAAATTAACATTTGCACGTAATTGTGCAATATCTTCTTGTGAATCTATTCTATCTTGCGCTATTTTTGCTGTTTGTTGTAGTTTTTTCTCATCAATACCTATTTGAGCTTCATCAACCATTGCTTTTCTTTGTATATCTTGTGCTCTGAGGTCTATTTCTTGTTGTTTTAGCCCTACAAGTGGATCTTGATTCATTTCTTGAACCGCTTCTGCCTCTTCTTGAACCATTTCATCTGTCATTTCTGCTACTTTTTCTGCAACTTGACTTTCAATACGCTCTTGAACCTGTAATTGCAGCTCTTCTGGTATTTGACCACCGTATTGAGCCGTTATTTGATCTATTTCAGGTTTAGATTCTTCTTCAACTTCTTCTCTTGCCTGTATACTAACATGTTCCATGATGTGAGCTTGCAAAATAGCCATAACTTGAGGATTACTTTTTACTAAAAATGACGACATTAGTGCTCTGTGAGCATCAAGGTGAGCATTATGGTTTTGTCCTCTGAATGCTACAAGAGGTTGTCCACTCACAGCTCCTGAATTTTCTGTGCCAGGATCCATCGGTTGAGGTTGCGCAGGGACAGGAAGTAAAACATCTATGTCTTTTACACCAAGTGCCTGATACATTCTTCTATATGCTTCATACATGTTATGTGAAGCAGGATCAGCTTGAGCTAATTGTAATTGTGTTTGTGCCAACGTAACACGTTGTGCCATAGAAAAGATGTTTGGATCAGATACTGGAATAATATCAATATCTTTTGAGAAATCAGATTGTTTTAAACCTTGTATTTGATCAGTACCTACTTCGTATGGATACTGAGGATCTAATGATTCTGAAAAAATCTTAGCTAATAATTTAAATTCTATTTTTTGTGCGTAGTGTAATCTTTTATGAATAGCACTCATGACTCGCGCACCACGTTCCATTAACGCCATTGTTGTTCCAACAGGTGCTCCAGCTTGAGCTGCGTCTCCTACTTTTTGATCAGCGACAGCGGCAAATCTAGATCCTGCTTCTACACAAAAACCTAGTAGTTGAAATAAAGTACCACTTGGTTCTTTGTAAGGTAAAGGAACTAATCCTTCACGTAAACTTCCACCAGGTGCATCTACATCTCTAAACTCTCCTGGTTGTAAAGGAGTATCATCATCTGCAACTCTGAGTCCTCTAGCTTTGAAACCAGCAGGTAAATTAGATAATGTTCCTGCATCTAATAATTGTCTAAGAGCAGCAGTTGCTGTTCTTGATAAACCACCAAGCATGTGAATAAGACCAAAGCCGTAAAAACTAAAGCCAGGTAAAAATTTGTAGTGAACAAAATACTGACGTTTTTTCTGTCTACCGTCTTGTTCGTCGTAGTTTCTATATATAGATAAAATGTTTGATGAGCCTTCATCAATTGTTACAATGTAAGGAACTTTAATTCCATCCTCACTATCGATACCTTCAATATTTAAATCTACATGCATCTCTAATAATTGATAGTCTTCATCATGATAACTTTTTTTAATGCCAGATAGTTTTGCTTCCTCTTCTTGTAGTGCTGTCTGATTATTCAGAACAGATAAATCTACATCTCTATACATCCCAGCTACTTGCATTTTTGTTATGTCATTTTTTGTTCTTCTAATAACATGTGTTATTCTTTCGCAAGAAGGAAAGTCTGTTGTTTGATAAGGTACATACAAATCATCACTTGGTACAAATTTAGATACAGCTCTTCCTAATCCATCATCATAGTAAACTTTTTTAAAAGCAGAACCTGATAGTGGTAAATAAAATAATAGTGAATCCATATCGGGATCGTATTCTTCCATCTCGTATGTAATTTGATAGTTCATAAAATCTTTAATACGTTGCGCTTGTTCTTCTTTTTGTGTTGAAGTGTTGCCTAAGATTTGCGTGTTTACAGGTCCACCACTTGGTAGTAATTCTTTATAGGCTTGTGCTTGAAATTGTGTAATTGCTTCGGACAACATAGGATGTGTCACGGAACTCGCACCTTGGAAAGGTTGTGACCTCTCTGTGTATTTAAATCCAAGAAGATCTAATCCTTTTTTATATGTTTCTTCCCAATCTTTTCTCGATGCTTTATCATCTTCAAATGCTTGACGTAATTCACTAGATATGATGTTAAGAGTATCATCATCTAAAACTTCTGCAATGTTCATATCAAAAGATGGTGTAACAACTTGTTCTTGCTCACCAATAATAGCAGAGCCGTCTTCCATCATTGTAATGTTGTCATCACTCATAGATTCTTCAATTTGCATTTCTGTTAGTTGCTCTATTGCTTCCTCTTGAGCGGGTATAAATCCTATAGGTTTGTCAATTGCCATTATGCTGCCTCAAATATATCAATTATTTCGGGAGTATACACCATCCCTCCTTTTTTTCTATGAGTTTTATGAGGTAGTAGCATCTCTGGTGTAATTTTAACAGCGTAAACTTTTCCCATACCTTCTACTTCTATTATTTTAAACTCAGAATTATTTTCTTTTGCTGCCCTCTTTAAAGATTTTTCTAATACAGAAGTATAGTGTTTACCTTTAGGATCAACACTTTCAGGTCCTCCATAGAACTCTTCTACACCAATTCCTTTTAATTGTTCTCCTGCCTCTTTTGCAGCTTTTCTTTCTTCGATAGGTGTATTTGTTCCACCTTTGTTTAAACCCATACTTTCATAACGTTTTTTAATAAATTTTGCAGGAGATACAGCATACCACTGTGCAGCATCAGGTATCTTATCTGGCCCATATAGTAAATTAGCAGCGTTAGCTAAATCACTTTTAATAACTAATTCTCCCCATTCTGTTCTGTTTTTAAAAGGAACATTAGGAAAAAGTTTTTTTATAGAATCTTCTGATAGTTGTGTTTCTAAAGTGCTTAATAATTCTGTTTCTTTTTTGTAAGCAGCTCTTACTCTATTTCGTAAATCGTCAGTAGCGTTTGGACCTGCTTCAGCTAATTCTTCAAAAACATTTTTTGTTTTGGCAAACTCATCAATGAACTGTTGCATATCCTCGTCTGTTTTAAATAAAGGTCTAAAGACATTTTTATTTTTTAAGTAAAATTCTGCAACGGCAGGATCTATATCTCTGAGAGGGCTACTATAGTCAGCTTGAGCTATTGCCAGTCTTCTTTTCTCTGCACTCGCATCAATTAAATCACCCAAAGATTTACGTAGATTATTTTCCATTTCTTTTGCTTGTTGCAAAATATCGGATTGTATTTCGTCTGCCATAGTTACAACAACTTTTTTTCCTACTGTTGATGCTTCCATCTCTTCTAACTTAACATTATCATTTTGTATTTTACTTCTAAATTGACGTATTTGGTTAGCCAAAGGCGTGTCAAGCTCTTCTAAAAATGCCATTCTTGAATTAATGGTTTCTGTAATCATTCTTGGGTTCATCTCCTCAATTGGAGTTAGATCTTGAGTTGGTGCTCTTCGTATTTTTTCATACGCTGATGCTTCCAATCCTTTTAATTGATTTTTTAGTTTTGTTTGATTACGTTTAAGTGTTCTTATCATGGCAGGGTCAACCGATAACTCAATCCCTTGTTTTGTTTTTTCTACAGGTAATGTTGCATTACGATCTGTTTTCCTAGACCACGCCAAAACATAATCTTCTGCAAAGTCATGTCCTGATTTAGGTAATACCTTTGGATCAAAAGGAATATTTTCAGGATCAAGGAAAATAACATCTTCTCGATAAGAACCTGGTAAAGCTCCCGCTTCTTGATAGCCGTCGTATTTAGCTCTTTTTTCACCACCGTATCGTGCACCGCCATACGTAACTGTTTGAATTTTACGCATCGGGCTTTTACGAACAATGCTTAGTAAATCTTTTTTTGTAATAGCAGAGTTTGTTTTTTTTGCTGCTTCTAAAAAGTTAGTTAATAAATTGTCTTCAACCTCTGGTCGAGAAACACCTTTTGCGTTCATGAAAGTAAAAAACTCATCTACACTATTAAACGTCTTTGGTGTGTTGGGGTCCATGAGCCGTGCTTCGAGGCCCGAGTAAAATACAGATTCATTTGGTTCAGGTGAATCAATGATTGTTTTTTTATTTTTGATCGAGCCTACAGCAGTTTCTCCTGTTGGCGTATCTAGAATATCGATGTCCTCTTTAAAGTTTACCTCTGCTTCTGTACCAAGTTTACTGGATATATTCTCCATGTTCTTTTTTTCATTCTTTGTAAATTCTTGAATAAGGGTCTTTGCTTTCTCTACACCTGCTGTCGCCCATACAGGAGCCTTACCAAATATTTCTTTAAATGCACCCGCTACTTGTATTCCTTCAGGTTCGTTAGATCCTGTTTCTTCAAAAATATTTTCTGCTAACTGAGGTTCTCCTCCTAACGCTAGTCTATCGGCACCTTCTAATAATTCACCGCGGTCCTCGGACAAAAACTTATCTGTAAATTTTTCTCCTTCTGAGGGTTCTGGTTCAGACTTTGTTTCGGTTTCCGCAAACTCTTCTAACGCGCTAGGTTTCATTAAAAGATCTCCTTTTTCATCAAAAGTAAAAAATTCATTTACTAAATCAAAAGGATATTTATCTCCTTTAGAGTCAACGTAAAAATCCCCATCTGGGTTTGCTTCTTTTGTCATCATAGAACCAATAAGTCCACCAATCATGTTTAGACGTAAAAGTCTCGGCAGCACTTTTTTAATTACTGTTGCTTTTGCCGTTTCTCCTTTGTACCCTTGTGGCAGTGTTCCTTTTAAAGCATTAAGAACTTTTTTAATTTTGCCTGGACCATCTGGTTGAGCTTTCATAGCTACATAAAATTGGCCCACGGAAAACGGATAAACTTTGCGAAGTTGTTTAAATAATCTAGGATTTTTAGCTTTTATCTGATCAAGTACTTTTACAAGAGCGATAGAGGAAGCAGCACCCGATGTTAATATTCCTGCCCCTTCTTCAATATTAGCTCCTGATTTTTCTAAGTCTCCCATGAACTGAATAGTCTCTTCAAATCCAGGAACGTTAGGTAAAGAGTCTTCTAATATATCTTCACCACGAACAATATTAGCTCCTGCTTGAACCACACCTAAAGGGAAATCAACTAAAAGATCTTTAGGAGTATCAAGTCCTTTTATAAGTCCTTTAGCTAAACCCTCTACATCAAAAATATCTTCATCAGCCATATCAGTATTCTAGCACTTCTTCGATCGAAGCGAAACCCCCTTCTTTATATCCAACAGGAAGATAGAACCTATCCTCCTCAGTTGCTACACTTCTAGACATTTTACTTGTTAAATACTTTAGATTTTGTTCTTCGTTTATAGAATCTAATAGTTGTTGAGGTGTTTTAAAACCTTTACCATATTTAACAAAACCTATGCCATTATCTCTAATAACTTGTGTTTCAAGGCCTAGTTCTTTCATGTCATGACTTATATTTTTTATTACTGCTAGTATTTTTTTTTGTTCTTCTCGCATTGATTGTTTTGTTGAATCAGGAAGATAAGGCATTTTTTCAATATCAAGAGCCAATGCTCTAAATTTATTTCGATTATCAAACAATGCTTTTTCTAAAATTTTATGTACACCATTTCGTTGAATGTTTGTAAAGAAACGAGGATATTTTACATGATTTAATATTCTATTGTCTTTTCCAAATTTATTAAATATTTCTATACGTCTTGCTGTCATCAACTCATGACCTCTTTGCAATCCTTTTATCATTACTTTATACTTTTCAAAGTCTGCTTCTTCTTTTTTAGAATACATGAAAGGTTCATAGTATTCATTTCTGACTTTAGATTGTTTTATAAATTTATCAGGATCAACAGGAGCTTCTATAATAGTAAATCTTGATTCAATGTTTCCAGGCTCTTTCAACATCTCTTCAACATAAGGATATTTATTTAGAGACGCTCCGACGTTTTCAGGATCAAACTCAGTGTCCATGTTTCCGTTTTGTAATTCTTTTCTATATTTATTTTTTAATTGTAAAAAAGCATCAAAATCCTGTACGGTGCCTCTATCTCCGTAAATAGTATCAGAAAAATTAAAATCAGGATCTTGTTCTAGTCCTTCTGATGTTTGTTTTCTAATTTTAAAATTAGTATATGCATCTAAAATAGTTTTTTGATCCATAAGATCTCTGTTTTCAAAAGTATTTGTTTTAAAAACCGCACCTCCCATTTCTCTATATCCTAAGTCATTTAGTAATAATCTTATACTAAAAGCAGGCGTTTCTTCTTTTTGTGCGATCTGACTTATAACACCAGCTAAATACTGATTATTAAAATATTCTTCTGAATATCTTTTAGGAAAAGCCATTGTCCCTTCATCAATTGATTGCAGCATAGAGTCTGGCATTTCATAAGGCAAAGGGAAGACATGCTTTTCATTTGTAAAATCAAAATTTTCATACACTCCTTCTGTTCTATTTAAACGAGAGTTTGATTCTATTGGCATATTTATTAAATCGTTTCTTACATTTTCAGGTAAATTAGAAAATCTTTCTTGATAAAAAGTATTTGCTTCTTCTCTTTGTTTTATTACTCTATCACTTAGTTTATTCTTAACAGCAGGCTCTGTTGTTGTAGGAGCCACAACATCATCAGCAAAACTAAAAGGTTGAGGAGTGTCTTGAACAAACTCACTTCCAAAAATTTCTTCAATATCAGTTTCTGGTGGCGTTTCTGGTTCTGGTGGAGGCTCGGGTTTCGGCTTTAATCTTATCTTTAATGCTTTATCTGACTGTGCTTGTAGTAATTGTCTATCTCGTTCCATTCTCATCGCACGAAGATCAGCAGGCGACATGTTAAGTAGGTCACTTGCCTTACTAATATAACCTTTAGAAATAAGATCTCTTATTAAAAGATCAGCCTGTCCCAAAGTTTCTACAGGTTCTTGAAAGTAAGAACTTATTTTTTTTGCTATAGGAACAATACCTTTTTCTATTATTATATCTTTAGCTTCTTTAACTGCTCCCATTAATAATACTCCTGCATGCCGACAACGAGACGTGGTTCGTCTTTGTAGTCTGAATCTAATTGTATGAAGTTCCCTTGACGGAAACGCAACAACGCTTGTGTTGTTGAGTCGACTAAATCGTCATGATCACCATAAGGGAAAGCCGCGCATTCTTCAATCACTTCTTCTGCCCAACGGTCCTCGGTGCACCATACTTGTCCTGCTTCAAAAATAGGAGCCACGGAGTTGACACGTACATGCTTATCATTACCCTTACTAGGCGTATAAGTTACTACAGGAATTCCCAATTGACGTAGCTCCTGTGTTAAGGGCATACCAGAAGCTTTCGCTTCTATCAAGATTGTTTCGGGTTCCCAGTATTTATATTCGTCTAGCGCGATCTCTTTGAGCTCAGGAAAATCCCATCTGCCTTTACGCATCGCAAGAAGGATAATGTGCCATGGGCCGTGTTCCACGGGTTTAAATACACCCCACGTTGTTATCGCACTAAAGTCTGCTGTTTCTTTTTTACTGAACGCTGTATCATAACTTTGTATGACGTGAGCTAATTGTGGTATTTGTTCCTTGGGCCATACTTTCCACCATTCTCTTTTTATGATTGACCCTTCTTCAGATGTAGGAGCTTGTTGCCATTGTGCTTGCCATTTTTGTTCGGATAAAGATGCTTTGACACCCTTTAATTCATCTATCTTCCAAAACTGTGGCCATAGTGGTTCATCGTTCAAAACAGCAGGAAACTCAACCACGTCCCATTGATCAGAGTTTTCGTTCGATTGTGCATTTAATAATTTTCCCGTAAGATCCTTTGTGGACCAACGAGTCATAACTACAACAATAGCACCACCAGGTTGAAGACGTTGTCTAGGTCCAGAGGTGTACCATTCGTATGCGTTGTCCATGGCTGTTTGTGAGAGAGCGTCTTGCTCGGAGTGAGGATCATCAATAATAAGCAAGTCAGCACCACGCCCAGTAATAGCACCACCCACACCAGCAGCAAAATACTCTCCACCAGCGTGAGTTGTAAAACGCCCCGCAGCCTTTGAGTCTTGAGATAAGCTAACAGTCGGGTATACATCTTTAAATTCTTGTTGGTCAAATAGGTTCCTCACTTTCCTACCAAAGTTATACGACAATTCTGCCGTGTGTGTAGTTTGTATTATCTTTAATTTTGGTTTTTGTCCAAGCATCCATGCAGGAAACAAATGTGAAGCAAACTCTGACTTTGTATGTCTTGGCGGCATATTGACAATCAATCGTTTTATCTTTCCACGTGAAATGTCTTCAAACTTTTTTGCAATAATTTTATGATGTGAACCTGCAATAAATTCTGGCCAAACTTTTTTTACAAAAGTAAGAAAGGTGGAACGGGACTCCTCCGCCATTTTGATTTGCAAATTCCTTAATTCGTATTTTAAGACTTCCGTTGGAATTTCAGATTTTTTCATAAAAAAGTTATATCATACTTTGTGTTTGTGTAAAACTCAAGCACTAGGATAAACCTCACGACCGACCACCGAAAAGGGTTGGTGGGGGTGCGAAGATTACCAGATCTAGTTTGAGATAGTTTGTAAGTACCTAGATGTTGTAGGTGAGGTAGTACCTGCCATCTGAAGTGGAACTGGCTGCCTGGCTGCATCAGGCTCCTGCTGCACCAGGAGTTCCTAGCTGCTGGTGATAAGACGTAAAAAAAGGGGCGAGTGATCGCCCCTTCTACCAGCCCTCGAGGGTAACTGTTATGTTATGTGTTGTGCTAATCGTTGCATGATCTTAGTTCCCCAATCTTTAACGTACTGAGGTGCATGAGGATCAAGAACAATCGACTCGACTTCACTTTCTAAAACTTTGTACAAAGCTTTCCAATTGATGTTGTCAACATGAGTTGCTCTAACATCATTAGGGTTAGGAGTAGTAACTGAACTATTATCTCTAGTTCTTAAACCGAAGGTCTGCTCTACTACTGCTAAACGTCTGTCTAAATCATTATCTGGCATTATGATTTCTCCTTTCTAATTAACTTCTTACTCCCATTTTATCTTATACTCAACAACTTTATTTCTTTCTTGTGGATAACTTTTTACTTGACAACAACCCCAGAGCAACCCCCCGTGCGTACCTTCTGTTATACTAATACTAGGTAAGCGACCAGAACTGCAATGCAATGGAAATGTAGAAGGGGCGAGTAGGTATCGCCCCTGTATTGTCGACTGAACTAAAGTTGACAATTAGTTCTCCGCTTAGGCATTATTGGAACTAAGCGGAAATTCTGAAGTCTGCTACTTCATCAATCGTAGCCTTCTTATTTCTTGATACTGTTGTTTCGGATAAAGGCATAGCCTGTATCTGTTTATACTGCGTTGGCACTTTGCATTGATGATACGCAATCTCGCCAAGTTTCTCCTTGACCAACTGCGAGTCGATCTTCGCACCAAGTTTTTGTGATACATGAAGTGAGTAATCCCTCCCATGCAATAGGTTTGCATTTTCGCTCATAGACAAATCTATCATCAGTTGTCTATTAACTTTAATAAAGTCTGCTAGAACTTTCTGCATTGTTAACGCTCGACCATAAGCGTCAACGATAGCTTGTTTATTTCTTTTACTTACACTAGCGGGGCTTTGTTGAGCCTTCTCTAGTACTTCTATTATATTAACAGCTTTTGACATTATATTTTCCTTTCGTCTTTCTAGTTAATACTCCCTTTATATCCCATGTTATTCTACTTGTCAAATCTTTTTTTATTTTTTTTTCCACACGAACTTCCCCAGACGTACCTGCAGCTTGTGTACTACTACTATAGTACCAGAGCTCCGCTGCCGCGATGGAATGGAGATGCAGCGCTACGGTGTCCACGGCACGGTAGTCCAGTCTAGCTTCCCGACCAGAGTTACCAGACTGGTTCCCAGCAGAAGCGTTAGCGCAGCTACCTGCTGCGGGAGCAGCAGGAGAAATACGATGTAGATAAAGAATGCAGAGGCTAAATAATGGAGCATTGCACCAACTCCTGCATCTGAGTCCAGGCAGCTGCATCCTGGTTCACCAGCACATGCGCACCGTCTCCCCAATCCAGGTACCAGTATTCTAGGCGATGTAGTTCGCCATGCTCGTTAACGTACCCGCGGAGCTCGTCGCTCGGCCCGCCCCAGCTAAACTGCCAACGCCAATACCCTTCAGGTTGGTTGTCCCAGGTATGCGGTTCAACATAGTCAAAGCCCAGTGCTTCGTACTCAGGGTCTTTCAGGTCTTCCTGCCTCTCCCGCCACTGTTCATCCACCAGCTCAGCGCAGGTGGGCTGTTTCTTTATTACTGTTACAGTCTCTGTCATCTTGTTCCTTTCTATAATGTGGCCGTTTGCAAAACTTCTAAACGGATTCGGTAGCCACAGGTATGTATATAGTCCCATCTTATTAGATAGTCAAGAGCAGAATCATAATTTATCTTCCACACGCACTTCAGCTCCTGCTGGGTACGCTGCTAGTCCTGTAACTACTATAGTGCCACAGGTCGTGGACATGCAATGCAATGGAAATGCAGACGGCTACCAGCTCAGGTTCCTGGCTGCAGGTGCAGCACCTGAAGATGACTATGGTGATAGGGCTTTTGCTGATGGGTAATGGAAATGCGTACGACCAGCTTCAGCATCCTGGTTCCTGCTGCATGTGCCAGTCCTGGTACTATGCTTCGGGAAGGGCGGGTTTCTGCAATGGGGAATGGAGAATGTAATCCTGCATCTCAGCCCACGCTGCGGGGGACGCTGGCAGGGCCCAGCATTTACTAGCGTGTTTGGGGGACAATGCGCCAATGGAGGGGACAATGGAGGACGAAAAGATACAGATCAGCCTCTCTCCGAGGATCTGATGCATAATAAAACTTCTCCCGCCTTGTCTAGCATGGCTAAAATGCCACGATTTTTGAAAGGGGCTCAACTTTGCTTTGTTGACTTTTGTTGACGTTTTAAGTTCCAACCAGAACATTACACCATCTTTACAACCATAGCAGTCTGGCACGCCAGGCAGTGCCCAGCTTTCAATACGAGTCCAATGAATGTCAGACATATTTTGTTTAATGCAGTTCCAAAACTTACTCTCTGGTTTCATTTAAAAAACATAGAGAACAGATAAAGTATGAAAAATAACCATAGTATTTTTTTACCAAACCAAAATACAATAATAAAGAAAACATATCCAATTCCATCAGAAGTAGAAATATCTCTGTAATCTTTTGGCGGCTTTGGAAGTTCAATAGGCTTCATGGACACCTCTTCATCAGTTCCATCATTTGATTATAATACAACAATCTAAACTCAAAGCTCTCAGCAGTCAGTGCTGCACGCCTCAAGTTCTCTATCCTACGCCAGAACAATTCGTCGGTCATAGGTAATGTAGTATACTCATACAAGTCTGGTCTAATTATAGCTAACATACTTTCTCCTTTTGTTTGCCGAAGGGAACTAGCTCGGCTACTAGAAAATAGTTCTACACGACACTGTCCAGAAGGTACTACCTTAAACCTTAAAACCTATCTAATCCCATTCTATTCTATAATCAAGCTTTATTTTCTATTTCTTTAACTTCTTCAAACGTAGTTTCAATACTGTACTGTTCCTTCAAATCCTGTAGCTTCTTCTCTACCTCTTCTCTTGACATAGAATCAATCGTGCCTGTAAGAATTTCTTTCTTATCAACATACAAACCAGCTATCTGTCCTCTCCTGGTTTCTGCAGCTACGGCAGCGTTCCAATTACCTGAAGCAGACGCCTGATCTCTTATTCTAGCTAATGTAGATAAAGACCTTTCTTGAGTACAACGATACCTGTCAACATTTGCTCGGATCTCCGAATCAATAGCTTTTGCAACAATAGGATACAACTCAGGGTTCTGCAGCCTGGATGCCAGCTCAGTAGCACTCTTTTTGCTATACCCAGCTTCTATTGCACACTGCGATGCAGACTTCAAACCCTCTGAATGAACAATCAAAAGAATAAACTTTCTTTGTTTAGGTGTTATCTTAGGGTGAAACAACGCTTCTGACAGCGGTTGTGGTATAAATATATCTTTGTTATCTTCTTCCATAATGCACCTTTTCAATAGATGTTATATTTTATATACAGGAAATAATTACAAAAATCTAGGTTTTGCAAGTTATTTTAGTAAAAAGGTTACTTTTGTAAAAATAGAAGTAACCTAAAAGTAACCTAAAAAGGTAAGTAATATAAGGGTTGTTACTTGGTTACCTGAGTTACTTCATTCTCAGATTAGAATACAAAAGAGTAAAAACTATAAATTACATCTATAGAGAAGGGCATTTATGAAAAGAACTTTGGATCTTCACGCACTATTCTCAGCGCTTTATCTAACGCCTGGCGTCCGTCAGTCATGATTATTTCCCACTCTTCTGCGGTATACACGCGATCTTGCTTTGGATCATAGAATTTTATTGATACGTCACCACAATGGCGACACTTATATACTTTTCTTACTGGGCTTTCGGGTAGTTGTGTGTACATACCGTTTTATCCTTTGTAATGGGAATAATATTACGTTTTTAGGTAATTTTTCTCTAAAATAAATTGAATCCATGACTTTCATAGACTCTATTCTTTCATATGAACTCGTGGTCCGTGATGCGAGGATCGCGTCCAGTAAGTCTCTCTGCTTTAATATCTCTTGGTCACTCATGTTTTCCTTTTTAACTGCCCCCACCCAGCGATACTGGTGCAGGGGCAATCTTGTATGAAAAAAATTTCTACCAAATATAGTATATTATTGCGTGGGACGCAACTAAAAGGGTGGTTCTCCTGTAAACTTTACAACAGGATTACTCTCCCGAAATCGTGTAGTTTTTGAATGATTCGGGGTCCAAGGGCGGTCCATAGTACACCGCGAGGGAACCTTCAGTGCCCTCTGTCCATGTTTGGTGGTAGTACTTATCTTCATTGATTTCCCCTTGTGAGTGACAAACCGAACACTGCTCAATGGCTTGTTCTGCCTCGAATCTAATTTTAACATATCCGTTTCCTTTACAATTATAACATATCATTACCAACTCCTTTGATGTGTATCATAATACTTTGTGATCTTTTCATAATCTGCTTTTCTTCTCTTAGGTTTTGCATATTTAACAGGTTCGTGACCCTTCTTTAATTTATGCCTATACATAGCTCCTATCACTGAATTTTTACTTCGTCCAAAGATAGTGCCTATCTGTGAATACGTATATTTTTTCTTTAGCTCTTCAATTAGTTTTAAATCTCGGTCTGTGTATTTTTTTTCAATTCCGCTTCTCATGCATACCTCCTTATTATAATTTTATGCAGTCTCTCCCATTTCAAACGAGTAGCAACTTCTCTGCCGTTCCGTGGTTCGCGGAGCGCTACCCTAGATAATTTTTCATACTCCTTCATGAT
>WLWE01001924.1_pt1 | contig 14213 bp, 15 predicted proteins | sample 6718301 | NCBI WGS metagenome assembly WLWE01 (sample SAMN12718691, study PRJNA515312) | sponge metagenome | isolation source: marine sponge | host: Mycale hentscheli | place: New Zealand: South Island, Marlborough, Capsize Point | collected 2003-05-01 | reverse complement strand
GGATGGCACGGCTCTTCTCCGCAATCGCCCGAGTAATGCCTTGTCGAATCCACCAATATGCATAAGTACTGAACTTATAGCCACGACCAGGATCGAACTTCTCCACACCACGGACGAGCCCGATTGTCCCTTCCTGGATAATGTCCAAGAGCTCCATATTACGCTTGGTATATTTCTTTGCGACAGAGACAACAAGACGAAGATTAGCGGTAACCATCTTGTCTTTTGCTCTTTCTCCATCACGTAGTTGTCTCCGTAAATCTTTTAGTGTGATGCCTAATGCTTTAGCTAGGTCTTCTTTTTCTTTTAGTTCAAGTTCAGTTTCAACACCTTTGATTTCCATCATTCGTTGAACCTGACGACCTAACAAGATCTCTTCGTCGTGCTCAAGCAGGGGGATCCTACCGATATCCCTAAGATAAGATCTTACGGAATCGCCAGTTAACCTAGGTTGTGACATATACTACTATTCAGTGATACTTAACTCTAGCACTATATGTTATATAGCGTCAACTATTTAACATAGCAAAACGTGTACTTTCCCGTGGAGTTTCTCCACTCTCTAATGATTCAACTGCCATAGCTTGAGCAGCGTGTTGGTTATATCCTCGTTCTTTAAAGTTATCGTAATTACGCTGATAGTCTTCAATAGAACCTTCAAAGTCATCGTGAGTTACCATCTCAGCAGCCATTTGATTGGCAGCTTGATCTGGAACGCCATCAGACTTCAGGTGCTTCCAAATGTTTTGGAAAACCTCAGGTTCTGTACCTTGAATGTCAGCAGCTTTCCGCACAGTATTAATTAATTAACCTGTACTAATTCTATCAAGCTGCGAAACGATTGGATGTAAATGGAATCTGAGGATTAACTCCGTTAGCCATCAACTTCTGTTCAGCTACGTGCTGATTAACTTTCTGTGCTACTTCTGGAAGTCCCATTTGGAATGTAGCGTTACCACCGTCATTGGCATACAAGAACTGAGCAACACGCTCATTCTTAAATTCATTTGCTTTATACTCAGCACCAGACATTTCTGCTGCCTGCTTACGCATTTGGCCAACAGCATTGGCTTGCTGTCCTGGTACAGCGGAGGACATATTTTGTCCCATATTCTGTTCCATCAACCGTTGGTTGTTATACGGCTGAGTGTTTACGTTTGGTTTGGACATACCTCCTTGATCTTGGAGGTTAGGTCCGACTGGAGCAGCGGTTCGCCCCATACCTTCTTGACCACGACCTTGCTCAGCAAGACGCAGAGCTTCTTCGGCGTAAGGGTTAGTTCCTAGTGGCTGAATTTGTTGTGGCATCGCTATAGATAGTCTCGTTATTTATATTGTAGGGGATTCACTTAAGAACCCCCTACGATTTCATCAGAGGTCCTGGACCAGAGCTTTAGCCTGGAGGGCACCCTGTGGAGCCTGTGAGAGGTACTTCCAAGCGTTCTCAGGGGAAGAATCCATCATCTCGCTGAAGCTGCCCCAGAAGTCATTAGCCTGGTTGACTTGACGACCTGGTGTAGGCATCTCTTGGACGGGACGCTGGAACTGCTGAGGAACACGACCTTGCTCTTGTGCTTCGATTTCAGCTTCAAACTGAGCACGAGCTTCGTACTGTTCACGAGCTTGAGATTCTTCAGGTGTTTCAGTCGGATAAGGACCTTCAGGACCGAAGAAGTCGTTGACGTAATCAGCAAGCACGTCGGGGTTGGTCAGCATAATGTTCATTGCTGAACGCTCTTCACCAGCTGCTTCAAGCAGATGGTTCATAGAGTTACCACGCTGAACTTGTTCGATCAGTGCGTCCTCTACAGCACACGCATAGGTGTTAAGGAGAGCAGGGGCTTCAGCACCGAAGTGCTCAAGTACTTCAAGACTTTGATCGCTGATTCCGCTTAGATACGCGTCGCTCGCCTGTTGCTGTCCTTGTGCTGCTGCCTGCTGAACCAGCTGGCTGACTTCCGATTCCGAGTAACCCTGGGTTGAAACTTGGGGACTGTAAGTCGGGGCTGCCGAAGGAGCCTGGACCGCTGAAGCCCAGTTCGGTTGAGTTTGGGCCTGTGGAGTTGGCGTCGTCTGGTATGCGGAGGGTGACGCCTGGGCCAGGGATGGGCTGCTTGTATTCAAACTTGCGCTGAGCGCCTGGAACGCCTGCTGCCATGGATTCCCCTGAGGAGCCGAAGCCTGCGCTGCCGGGGCCGCTGCCTGGTATGCCGGAGCCTGGGGCATTGCTGGTTGGCCCATTGATGCCGGCGAGGCTTGGGGCTGACTCGTCACGTACTGCTGTGCCACGGGCTGCCCGTAACTTGTCTGCGGGGCTGAGCTCGTCGGGGCTGACGCCTGAACTGTCTGGTTTGTACCTTCCACTGTAACTTAACTCCTTACGTAAGAATTCTAGTGATTTATATAAGAACCCTGTTAGATCAAGGTTCGGGTCAGATGCGAGTGGTTTGTCGGGCATCTGTGGATGTGGCAGTTGATATAGGCTGCCTAATAATCCAATGAAGCTGTTAATACTTTGCTGTGTCTGCTGAACCATTCTAAACGGATAGCCACTTAACATAGCTGCTCGTTCTTCGTCGGTTTTACCTGGGAAAAGATACTTAAGTGCTTCAATAGAATCAACACCTAATTCTTGGAGGTTACGAACGACAATACTGTTATTAAGGATGTCGTCTGTACTCTCTTCGAATACTTCACCCATCCAACGCCAGTCAACTTTGGTACTACCGTCGGGGATCAATCCAGTGACACCGCCAGGGATTTCTCCTGAATCTAGTGTAACACGCAAGGCTTCATCTCTCTGCGTGATAAATTTAGTATAGTCCTTTTCGTATTTTTGAATTAATTTCTCAAACTCTGCTGCATCTTGGTAATCTTCGGGTAACGGAAGTACAGGTTCAACCATACCCATTACTGCTGCGAATGATTTCTTGAACATATCTTCTTCTGTATAAATCATCATCGCAAACAAACGACACAAGCCATAACTAAAGATGGCACGTGCTTTCTTCTCAGCCGTTGCTGCGACACGTCCGTACAGGGTTTTAATCTCATATGCGGTTTGTGCTGTATTAATATCAATGTCGTCAACACCGCCAAGTGCTAGACGGATTTCAGAACGATATTGCTTGACGTACATATTCTGGTCACCAGATACTGAGTCAGGCGTCATATACTGAACACGGTCAGTCGGCTCAAGGTTTGCGATAACCCTAGGTACTTTGATCTGACCATCAAGTGAAGAAGCACCAAATGGCTGTGAGACACGGGTGCTGCCACCAAGTCCACTCATTGGCGAGAATCCAGCTTGTGAACTAATAGTTGGACGGAAACTATTCTCGTCACCACTTTCAACAATGTCGTGCTTAGGGCGACTAGATACGAGAGTGGGATTGCCGAAGAACTTCATATTCTTGCGAATGTTTCTCACTAACTCATCGTGATACAGAATCTGATGTGCTAACCAATCAAACTCACCATTACCAGTCGCTTCACCAGTACAATCCATATGGTTATAAACTTCAACAGCTGGGATATAACCAAGAGTGTTGACTAGAGTTTCTGTAGCTCCAGGCATCTTGAAGGGCATTGTGCCCATTTGATTTTCGAACTCAATTTTTTCGTCTGATACTGTCTGCTCAATGCGGTCTTTAAATACTTTGAGCTGAATCCATTTCTTTTTACCGCCTCTACCATCTTGCGTTGGATACGCATCTAGTGCGTTTGATTTTTGAATATTAAACGAATAGATCATCACCAGTGAATCAATCTCACCAGCCTGATCTCTATATGCTCTGTAGCTATCTTTGGGGAAATATAGTAGCTGATAACTATCACCTGTAGGTCTGAAATAGAACAGCCCTTGTCCATCACACAGGAAGTAATCAACAATACTTTCGAGTTTCATCTCAAGCATATTGTCTTCACAGACTTTTGCTAAGAAGTCTTTTCTAGTACCAAAGCTATCTTGTTCTGCGTAAAACTCAACACCACGACGCAGCATAAATGTACGCATCTGTGCCAAGTGAGATGACACAATCATTGAGTCTACTGCTAGATCTCCACGACGTTCTTTAGCAGCAGTCAGTATCTGCGAAAACTGGTTCTTTACTGCGCTATTTTCCATTACTGTCTATTCTTACTTCCTCTAGTTTAATCATTCTAATCAATCATCATCATCGTCGTCGTCATCGCCGTAATTAATTGCTTTAGGTTCTGCTCCAAACTTATACTCACTTAATGTTCCTCGATAAGCATCTCTATCACCAAAAGCATCTAGTTTGGCTAACGTGCTTCTATCATAAGAACGCTGCTCATCTTTTTTGAGGTTATCCTCTAACTTAGCTGGATCATATCCACGAGCATCGAAGTTAGTAAACATCGACGCAGTCCTCATTCCCATACCTTGATATCTTTTCTGAGAATCGTTGTTCAGTGTATTGTGCAGGTCGTGGAACTTAGCTTGAGCAGCAGGGCTATCATCTACATCGTAGAAGCCCGCCATAGTCGCAGCAGAAACTGGAGTATCTACACCGGAGTTACCACCTTGGTATACAAAGGAGCGGTTGTCTCCACCGTACTGACGAATTGAATTATCCTGCTGTTGCCAAACAGTGTTGTTATCGCCAGTGATTGTAGATGTCTGATCGTTATCTTGGTTAATATTTTGTTTCTGTGTATTCTTAATCGCCGTATCCATATTGCTGGTTGTACCAGGACGGATAGTATCGATGTAAGAGTTCTTTAGTTTATCTGCTTCAGCTGCTGTGTCGCTATCAGATTTTGATAAAGCATCGTATCTTTGTTTGTCTCCACCTTGTAAATCAAAACCTTTACCACCCTCAAGGGCTTTGAAAGCTCTGGCTCGATCTAAGCCTTTAGTATTTTTTTCATAATCTGCGATTAATTTAGCAGACTCCTCAGCATTAGCTCCAACTTTATTGAAGTGATCTGTGTACTGTTTTTTGTAATCAAAGTTGTCCATTTTTTTCTGTGCCCTTTGTCCTACTTGTCCACCATTGTTAGATACTGCTGTTTTAATATCGTTTTTGGAGTATCCCGAACTTTGCATATGTTGAATCTCTTGACCACTAATGTGACCTTTACCGTATTGATCTAAGTCAAAGTCAGCAGCACTTTTAGCACCTTGATCTTTAAAGGCTTTGGCTCTTGCAGCACGGCGGTTGACTTTACCAACACCATTTAATGCACGATCGTTATCGGTGTAATGATCAGCACGAAACTGCTTACGTTTTGCTTTTACTTCATCTGATACATTAAACATTACTTCAAACTCCAGTACGGTTCATCAGGTTAAGTACATAATCATCCTTCATACCCTGAGCCATAAACATCCGTTTAGAGCTAGATCCTCCTTGACTGATACTGTTATCTTGATTTTGATTTACAGTATTACCATCACCAACGACGGTTGAGGTTTGGTCATTATCTTGATTAATATTTTGAGTAGGTCCGCTACCGCTACCGCTACCGCCAAAACTTGAAGGTGGATTAATAGTTTGAACTGGGTTTGAAACCGGGCTAGGTACTGGAGCTGTTACTTCTGGATCTTTAGGATCTGTCTCTGGTGTTGTGCTTACTTTATCTCCACCATCACTTGTTCCAAAGACGTCACCCCACTGATCTGATCCTTTACCGATGTTAAAATCACCTTCACGCTTTAGGTATTCACGGCCATGCTTGTTATAGTTTAATCCTCTCTTTTTAGAGAAGTTATAAATATCATCAGCACTATATCCTGCTTCCATCATGTCTTTAACATCATTTCCGCCAATAGAGCCGTCACCGCCAAAGTGCTTTTCAATACCTTCTTTATAGGAAATGCCGCTTAGGTCCTGACCATACTTATTATTAGTAGCGTAGTCTTTGGTGTTGTAATTACCGATACCTACAGCTTCATGCTCGTTAGGTGTGGAATCTTTTAACTTGTCGCCAGCCATACGAGATTTAGCCATTTCGTAATCTATAAATCAAAGCTGCTACTATTGTAGTCAATTTGTAAATTACCTCGTCTCAATAATCCTCCCATTGTTAATACCATACTGTCTACTGCGTCATCGTGAGTTGTTTGTCCAAAGTTAAGTAGCTCTTCTTCTAATACATCCCATTTACGCCACTTATTCCAAACTACTTTTCCGTGTTCATATAAACCGAGTACACCACGTAATCTTGCTAGTTTGTCTCCTTTGAAACCTTTGACTGGGGATACGCTCAGGTTATATAAAGCACGCTGCTCAAGAACTACACGTTTGAAGTCACCTTCAAATGAGTTTTGATAAGCTACAGCTTCTGGCCATATCACACACGGCGACATCGTTGGGAAGAACTGACCTTCGTCATTCTCCATAAGTATGTTCCAGTCAGCCAACATTTCACATAGTGTGTCCATTTTCTCTAGGTTGCCCATTGTGCGAGCACGTCTCTGGTCAATTAGATATATCTTTCCATCCTTAATTCCACCTAACGTCATTACAGTCCAGTCATTCTTCTCACGTAATCCAGCACTAAGGTCAATACCTACACCTAGGCAGTCATAGTCTTCTGGTACTTCTCCTTTAATAACAAGCTCTGGTGAGATACCAACGTCTGTTGATTTAACAGCAGTGTTGAGGTACTGATATGCGAAAGCAATACGGTCCTCCATCTTGCGTTCGTTCAAGTACTTCATTGACCAGAACTCTGGCCAGTACGAACGTTGCCTTCCGTCAGCGTCTGTAATAACAGCCTTTTGAACTATCTGCTTCCAATTGTTCTTGGGTACGAAAAGGGTTGCGTGAACGTCGTCAAAGTGAAAACGGGTACCCAAGCATATAGCCCTTGCTCCTTGAAACATCGTCGGTGCAATAACATTAGACCATGTCTGTTCCATCTCACGGCGAATATCCGGATTGTTGATGGAAGCTGCTGACTTGATAGGGTCATCGATAAGCACCAACTGGGATCTTTTTGAAGTAATGGCTCCTTTGAGACCCCCACACGCAATTGTGAAAGCTTCTTCACCTGCTGTATCAATCCCTGCAAAGTCATAGTCAATACTCCAATATTCATCTGAACGTTTAATCTTCGAGAGCCTCACCATTGGGAATATCTCTCTGTACTTATTGCTTGTAAGAATGCCTTTAATGGTTGCCGACTTAGCTCTACTGATATCAACCATATAGGCGATATACAGGATACGCAGCATTTGTTTAGCAGCAGCGTGTCTACCAATCATCCAAGCAGCAAACAATCCCAGCACTGTGGATTTAGCTGAACCACGTGGTGCAAGAATCGCTGTATTAGGCCCACCTATACCTATTAGACACTCGCTATCTTCACCAGTACATAGCTCGTTATGCCATTCCATCATATGTTTGGCTGGAGCTTTGTTCATATATACGCAGAAGTCTTTGAAGTCGTCTCTCGCTCTCAGTACTTCTTCACTTGGTGGTTTGACAGTTACCTTAGTCGCTGTCATTAGTGCTGATCTTCGATACGCTAATGCTGCGCTAGGTATTGCCATAAAGTTAATACTTTAGATTAAGTCTAACGTACCCCAAATTTCTTAGAGGCTCTTTCCATTCTTCGATTTTTTGCACGAGCTATTGCATTACTTCTTTGTTGCTGTTGCCTAGAAATATCAAATGCTGCTCCAATCTCTGCTGCATACTGCTCTGCTTCCATACGACGAACGTTCGTCATAGAACCGGCTTCTTTAATTCCTGGTAATGCTTTAGCAAGAGTTCCTTGTAACCGTAGACCAGATACTTTCGCATCATTAATCTGCGGAAGTTCTTTTAATTCTGGTGGTGGTGGAGCATTAGGACTTCTGTATACCTCTCTAGGTATCTCCATTGGTCCTGTAACTGGAGCGCCATACATTAGCTTGTAATCTCGCTATACACTTTTGACCACACAGCATTCATTGCGTTCTCAATAGGCTCAGCAAACTGTGGATCATCTTTAAAGATTGCTGTAAGTTCACGCATCACACGGTCAGCACCAGCAAGGATGAGACCACGCTTATCGGTTGTCTTATTCATTCGGTCGGACGTTTCAATATGAGACCGAAGCTCTTTCTCTAGCGCAGCCAGTCGGGCACATCCGTTGTCACCTTTAATCTCCCCGGAGGTGATTGCCATTCGTAGCTCTTGTATATCGGAGTGAAGAGCAGCAATCTCGCTATTAAGTATTTCACGACGGTTAAGCTTTTTGTATTTCATTTTGATCCAACGACTTAAATCGTTGAATGTACCCTCGTAACCTACGATTCCGGCATATACCCAAATCTCAATCACACTTGGAGTGACTTCAGCAAATTCTCTAAAGTCTTCTGACTCAGAAGCGGGGAGGCTATCTAGCCACTGATCAACAGCAGTTAGGTACACACGTCCAGTTGTTGTCTTTGCTGTAGTAGTCATTAGAAGGCACGAGCAAGAGAACGGCTTCTAGCAGATTGACGGTTAGCTTTCTTAGCGGTGAGTTCGTCTTCTTTCTCCATCGTCTTACGATTATCGTCACCTTGTGCTCCGATAGTCTTGCGACCTTCGTCTCCTGTAGCTCCAATCTTACGAACATCTTGATCACCTTGAGCGCCAATATTTGCTTTATCTGCTTCGCCTTGCGCTCTAATATTACCTTGCTCACGAGCACCTTGTGAGGTTTGCTGAGCAACAATATTTGCTTTATCCGCTTCACCTTGAGCTTGGATGTTACCAATCTCACGGTCAGCTTGTGCTTGCTGCTGTGTTGTAATGTTGGCTCGATCTTGTGTACCCTGTGCTCCAATATTTGCTTGCTCTCTAGCACCCTGAGTTACTTGCTGAGTAGTAATATTTCGGTTGTCTTGATCACCCTGCGCTCCAATCTTTTTAATATCAACAGCACCTTGAGTATTAATATTCAAACGGTCTTGTTGACCTTGAGCACCAATCGATAGTCTCCTCTGCTCACCATCAGTAATTCTCGTAAGTCTATCCTGTGTTCCTGAGGCAGCAATCGTCATCCTATCTTGCTGTCCCGTTGCGGCAAGCATTCCTAGGTCACGTCCGTGCTGAGCATTCGCAAAGTTATTCTGATGCTCAAACTGAGCACCCATAGATTGCATTCCATATTTAAACTCTTCTTGCCTAGCTTGGCTCTGATTTCTCATACTCAGATCAGCCTGGTTTCTCATTAAACCTTGACTAATCCCTGCTTGCGTCTGCGCCATACTTTCAGACAGAGATGAGTCAAATGACTTGCTCACCATATCTGCGGCTGTGCCTAATTTATAAGACCTTCCCTCACCATCAGTCTCTGAAGGGTCCATTTTATAGTAGCTATCCATGATCTGCTGCATGTTAAACATGCCAGGATCCTTCTTCTTTGCCATATCTCAAATGGGTTCTATCAAGACTATTCTATCTAACTACAATAGAAGGTATAGAAGATTTGATAGTGATGCGTTTTAATTCTGTCAAGGGTGGTAATTTCACGTCTGGAGCTAAGGCTGTTAATAGAAGTGCTGATCAGATGTTCGCAGCATCTCGTGAATCAGCTCCCGACTTTACTGGTATCTCTAAGGCTGCTATTGCTAGTCGTACTAAAGAACGTAACGCTGCTACAGAGGCTAAGGGATTAAAGGATGTAGCCAATATTAAAGCTGATAACCTTATTGATCGTACCAAGATCAAGGTTAAATCTGATAAAGATGTAGCCTCTGCTAAGCGTCCAGCTAAACGAATGGCTGGTGTAGTTGCTGGATTAGGCACTCTTGCTACAGGAGCTGTTATGGGTTTAAATTCTAAAGCTGATAAAGCTGCCCAAGCTAAGCGTGATGCTTCGTTTGAACAACGTACTCAGGCATTAAGAGACTTGGTAAATAAGCCTCCTGCAGTTTACAAATCCACTCCTTATGCTGGACCTGAAGCACCTACATTTAAAAAGGTGACCCCCACATCTACCTCTTCAGATAGCTCTTCTGTAACTAGTACCTCTGTAAGCAGTACTGGGAAAGGTTGGGACTCGTTTGGTAAAACAATTCAATTTGCTGAAGGTACATATAAAAAAGATGGAACGACTGGATATAACATTGGTTACGGAGGAAATACTATTAGTGATTTATCAAAGCATCCAGATACTGTGTGGCATACAGATTCTGGTAGTTCTGCAGCAGCAGGTGCTTATCAGTTTATGCCTTCAACATGGAATGAGACTTCTTCTAAACTTGGGCTTACAGATTTTAGCCCTGAGTCACAGGAGAAGGCTGGTAAATACTTGGCTCAATCAAAAGGAGTTGATACCGGTAAGTTGTATACAACTCGTGCTGGACTGAAGAGTGCTTTCCATAAACTTTCGCCTACTTGGGCAGGTCTTCCAAATAATTCTGACCAGTCACACTATGAAGGCTATAACGGTAACTCGTCAATGAAGTTTGATAATCTTGTTAATTTCTACGAATCACAAGTTGGCTATAAACTCAAATAGAGAAGCTTCCCCCAAGCTGTTGTAAACCTTTCATCATCTGCATAATCATCAATTGACGATCTTGCCGTTCATCACGACTGCGATCATACGCACGTTGTTCACGTGTATCCTCACGCCCTAAGAGATTGATCTCCATCTGTGTGGCTCGTTGAGCAGCATTTTCAGCAGCTGTGAATGCTCGTAGCTTGTCTGCTTCTGCCGCATCGTGAGCTAACTTACCTGTTCTAAATTCATTATCAAATTGCTGCTGAGTTAATTCGTTCTCTGCTTTGGTCTGAGCTAAAGTTAATGTACCTTCCGCTGTTCCAGCATTTCTCTCGGCTACACTATCAGCTGATTGCATTGATTCAATATTCTGATCATTGAGTTCACCTGCTCGTGTGTGAGTTTCAGCTGCTCTAATAGCTTCTGGCTGTAGTTGCTCTACTTGAGATTTAAGGGTACGCAACTCTGATGTAGTTAAGTCACCACCTTTTGCCTGTCTTGCCGCATCTAAAGTTTTAGTGCCGTCTACCATCGCTTCAATTTCTTTGGTAGCAGTTTTAACACCTTGAAGTTCAGTGTTAATCTTCTGCATACCTAAACCAGTAGACAGCTTGCCTCCGTTTTCTTTTATATATTTTTCTAACTGTACTCTACCTTTAGGATCGGCACGTAATTCTTTATAGTCGCTAGATTTTTTGATACCATCTGATTGGTCACTAATTAATTTATCAGTAAGATTATCATCGTTGATTCCGTAGAGAATTCGATCAGCTTGACTTAAGCCGTCGTACTTATTTGTTGAAGACCTGTATCCATCTTGAATTTGACTTTCAGGGCTTGTTAGTTCTTCAATTTTTTTACCTTTGAGAAGTGTACCAGGATCCATTCCTTGACTTCTGAGACCTTCCAGACCTACTCGCAAGGTGGGACCAATTCCTGGAACCATCATCAAAGCTGAGTCAATATAATTATCTACTACTCCTCTACCACTTCTCTGTCTAGCAGGAGGTGGATCAGAAGAATCCGGCAGGTATAGCTCTCTACCTCTGTCTAAGATAGGTGTCGATACATCAAACTCACTAGCCCTTGTTTTACTTGGAATAGCCATCAGATTCTACCTCCACGAAGTGCTAGCAATGCTTCTTCCATTCTACGTTCTTCAGCAGACTTACCTCCGCCAAAGATTGCTTGAGTAGCGTCACTTGCTGTCTTACCTAAGCTAGCGCCAAGAGCAGCTCCCATAGGTCCACCAAGCATTCCTCCAGCGACTCCACCAATACCCATAGCTCCAGTGTCCATAACTTTGTTTCCAAAGCTATCGCCACCAGCCACGATATCTGCTGCTCCTAGTGCTGCTGTAGCTGTAGCTAATCCTGGGACAAACCTAGCCATTGTTCGCATAGGACCACTTCCAGCAAACCTTCCAATGCTTTTTGGTATGGTCCCAAATGTTAATGCATTTAGACCCTTACCGATTCCACCTTGTACAGCACTTTGAGTAGCTTTTCCGTTTAAGAACTCTAGCACTTGACCTACACTAGTTGCCCCAATTTCTTTAGCAATTTTTTTAAATTCTGGGCTATCTAAATATTCAGACCCGTCACTTAATAACGAATTCATTACTTAACTCCTACTAATGCGTTAGCTGCTTCCAGTCGTGTGACTTTGGTTTCTAGTTGTTGTACAGCACGTACCAGTAATCCAATTAGATCACCAGTATCAATACAATACTTACTACTATCACTATCATAATATGTTGCGTCAGGTACTACTTCTTGGTATTCCTGAGCAATGAAGCCGTGATGCATACGCTCAGGACTTGTACTCCAATCTTCTTTGTAATGGAAAGTTACTGGACGTAGTTGACGCAGAGTTGAGAGTGCGTCTTCAATTGCTTTAATATTTGTTTTCGTGGTTGCGTCGGATAGTCCAATCAGTGCTCCACCGATACTACCAAGAGCACCAAAAGCAGAGCCCATCATTGAACCACTTGCTTGTGAGCTAGCAGCATCTTTAGCAGCTTTAGCTTGTAGTTTTGCTGACTTTACTTGAGCGTCTGCAGTAATCTGCGTAGCTTCTGTCATAGCTTCTGTCTTCATATGTGTTGCTCGTTCCGAAGCACGAGCTGCCATCGAAGTAGCACTAATCTCGTCATACCTTGGAGCTGTCTTACGCAATGAAGCGTAAGCGTTACCCATATTAACTACGCCAGCAGCAGCGCCTAGATCTGATTGAGCACCACCAGTAATAACTGGACCGCCGAAATCTCTAGCCTCACCACTGCGAGCTCGAAAACCTGTTCCGTAACTTCTTGCCATTACTTTATAGTTAACCTCTGTCTAGTTTATCAAAACTAATACAACTGACTGTAAGGATCTCCACCTGAGAAATTATAGTCAGTATAGTTACCACCAAATGGTGTTTGTGGATTTGATCCTAATGATGGACTAATTGCATTGCTACCCATACTTGCAAATCCCCCAGCAATACCGCTAGCCATACTGCCCAGTCCTGAGAACATAGATGATTGACCGGCTGCTGCTCCCTGAGCTCTAGTAGCACTTGCTCCAAACTTCGCAGCTTTCACAGTAGCGTCAGCATTGATATCCGCTTGTTTAACATAAGAGTCTGAAACCATACGAGCATTATTATCACTAGCTCGTGATTGAATTCCAGCTTTACCGATATTGTCGAAGTTGGTACCGCTAATAAAGTTTGATAGTTGTGATCCAGCAAAACGCATCAGAATGCACCTTCTTGTAGATTTTCGTTTGCATTACGTCTACGCCTTTCGGCCTCTAACGCATGTCCTGTAAGTTGACCAACTGCTAAGCCGCCCATACCTCCTATTAAACCAGATATCGCAGCACGTTTGTTTGGTACTCCCATACGTGCGCCAATAGCTCCACCTGCTAATGCTCCTACATAAGGGACCATACCAGTTGTCACAGGGAGACTACGTCCAAGGAACTGTAGTTCTGGTCCGTGGATTCCTTCATCTGTTGCTTTAATTGCACCACCTGCAAGGGTTACATCCCCATCTGTAGGATTCCAGTCTTCTCGTTTGTCATACTTAAATGCTTGATATCTTTCGTATTCATCACGACTTACGTCAGGGCGCACTTGATTAAAGTCGCTGTATGGAAGTAACTGCCCTGTACGCCCCATTACATACTTCAGTCCTACTTCACCAATAACGTTTGATGTTTTTGTAGGATCCTCTTCTGATGGTAGTGCCGCTTTATAACCTTCTGCACCACCAAAGGGTGTGAGTAGTCCCAGTCCACTATTAATTGCAATACCTGTAGGAATTGCTAATGACTGCACCATTCCTGGACTGTAGTTACGTTTAAGTATTTCTGTTCCACCCTCTACGTCTTTTGTTTTATATCCACGAGCTGGTTTATTTTTACCATCAATATTCTTGAGAATACCTTCTCTGAGCATATAAGCCTCGTCTCTCTTGTTACCCATCCGTAGGTTTCGATTAATAGTAGGATGAGCCACTGCGGTAGCACTATATAGAGATGGAGCTACTTTAGATAATACGCTTTCATTGATTACTTCACCTGTTGCCTGGAGTGCATTAAGTAACCAGTAGATACTGCGTGAACGGTCCTGTGTGAGGTCGTTTGCAGCTGTGCCGCCAAACTGCCCAACCTTGTGTGCAAGGGACCCACGCAGCGCCATATCGTTCTCCTGGAGCGCCTGTCGTTGCTCAGGTGATGTCAACCCTAATGCTTCTTTAGTACGAGTAACAC
>WLWE01001922.1_pt1 | contig 14230 bp, 15 predicted proteins | sample 6718301 | NCBI WGS metagenome assembly WLWE01 (sample SAMN12718691, study PRJNA515312) | sponge metagenome | isolation source: marine sponge | host: Mycale hentscheli | place: New Zealand: South Island, Marlborough, Capsize Point | collected 2003-05-01 | reverse complement strand
AAATCTATATGGAAGTAATATGATTAAACCATATAGTTTCCCAGTATTTTTTGGTGAGAAGACTGATTTAGAAACTAGGGCATACACTGGTTCAAACTGTAGTACATCAGCAATGTTTGATTTACTTATAGTTGACAATAGTGCATTAGGAATTACAACATGAGTAATGTAGATATTTATTTGGGCAATCCAAATCTCAAGAAGGCTAATACAGCTATTGAGTTTACCCAAGATAACATTGAAGAATATATTAAATGTAAGGAAGACCCTGTATACTTTGCAAAGAACTATGTCCAGATTGTGACTCTGGATCATGGTCTTCAACCCTTTAAGTTATATGACTTTCAGGAAAAACTAGTAAGAAACTTTCACGAAAAGAGATTTAATATCTGTAAGATGCCAAGACAGACTGGAAAGTCTACTACTGTGGTATCTTTTCTATTACATTATGCTATCTTCAATGATAGTGTCAATATTGGTATCCTGGCAAACAAAGCATCCACGGCAAGAGAACTTCTTGGAAGGTTACAGATTGCTTATGAGAACCTACCTAAGTGGATGCAACAAGGGATTCTAGCATGGAACAAAGGTAGTTTAGAACTAGAGAATGGTAGTAAGATATTAGCAGCATCTACCTCTGCTTCTGCTGTTCGAGGTATGTCATTTAACATCCTCTTCCTTGACGAATTTGCATTCGTTCCAAACCATGTTGCAGACTCATTCTTTGCATCTGTTTATCCTACGATTACTTCTGGTAAATCAACGAAGGTAATCATTGTTTCTACCCCACATGGTATGAATCACTTCTACCGTATGTGGCATGATGCGGAAAGAGGATTCAATGATTATACACCAACTGATGTTCATTGGTCTCAAGTACCTGGTAGAGATGATGTCTGGAAAGAACAGACTATTAAGAACACATCAGAACAACAATTTAAGGTTGAGTTTGAGTGTGAGTTCCTAGGTTCTGTTGATACACTCATTGCTCCATCAAAACTTAAGACACTAGTATATGAGAATCCTATTCAAAGGAATGCTGGATTAGATGTCTTTGAACCAGTCAAAGAGAATCATGATTATATTATTACTGTTGATGTTGCCAGAGGAGTTGGTGGAGACTACTCCGCATTTGTTGTCATTGATATTACCACATTCCCACATAGATTGGTTGCAAAGTATAGGGATAATGAAATCAAACCAATGTTATTTCCAAGTGTCATCTATGAAGTAGCAAAGAATTATAATGAAGCATTTATACTCTGTGAGGTCAACGACGTTGGAGACCAGGTGGCCAGTATTCTTCAATATGACCTGGAGTATCAAAACTTGTTAATGTGCTCTATGAGAGGTAGAGCAGGTCAGATTGTTGGTCAAGGATTCTCTGGTAAGAAGACACAACTGGGCGTCAAGATGTCTAAGACTGTAAAGAAAGTTGGTTCTCTCAATCTTAAAACAATGATTGAAGAGGATAAACTTATCCTATGGGACTATGAGATTATTTCAGAACTGACTACATTTATTCAGAAGAACAATTCCTTTGAAGCAGAAGAAGGATGTAATGATGACCTTGCAATGTGTCTGGTAATCTATGCATGGATGGTCGCACAGGACTACTTCAAAGAACTAACTGATCAGGATGTTCGTAAGAGACTATATGAAGAACAGAAAAACCAGATTGAACAGGACATGGCACCATTTGGATTCTTAGATGATGGTTTGGAGGAAGATAATTTTGTAGATAGTGATGGAGACAGATGGTACGCACAAAACAATAAAATGGATGAATACGGAAATACTGCTGGTGGTTGGGAACTCTGGAATTACTGATGGATTTAGATGGTCAGATAAAACTTGGACACTTACTTCTGAATGATAGAAAGTGTAGAACTTGTGGAGAGATAAAGAACCTGATAGAAGGTTTTTATAGGACAAGAAAAGATAGAGGACCAGTCGCATCTTCTTATTCTTATGAATGTAAAGAGTGTACTGTTAGAAGAGTTATAGAGAATAGAAAAAAAATAACTCCCTTTGTTGACTGGAACTATCCAGATTGGTAGGTTTTCTACCATGTTTCCCCACTGAAAAGACCCATAATCATAAATATTTTTAGATAAAATGAGATCACGGAGAAAAATTCATGGCGACTCCTCAATTATCTCCAGGCTTAATTGTCAGAGAAGTTGATTTAACGGTAGGAAGAGCTGACAACGTTCTTGACAACATTGGAGCAATTGCTGGACCTTTTGCAATTGGCCCCGTTAATGAAGCTATAGATATTCAAACAGAACAACAACTTATCAATAATTTTGGTAAGCCTCTTTCTACTGATAGACAGTATGAGTACTGGATGGCGGCATCTTCTTACCTGTCGTATGGCGGTGTTTTGAAAGTTGCAAGAGTCGCTGGTTCGACCCTAGGAAATTCTAATGCTGGTGCTGGTTTGGCATCCACCAGTATGACTGGTAACGGTAGAATTGACAACTATGATGATTATCAAGCAAACCACACTACCGACACTTCATTTAGTTACGCAGCTAAGAACCCTGGTAAGTGGGCAGATAATTTAAAAGTGTGTGTTATTGATAACGCTGCTGACCAAACAATCGGAATCAATACTACTAACCCTGGTGCCTCCGGTGCCTTAGTTGGTAATGGTGTTACAGCAACTCTTTCTAATGTTATTATTCCTGGTGCTGGAACTACATCAACCTATACTGGTCACATTAAGGGCATTATTACTGGTGTTACAACTGATACCACTAGTGGTTCTAGTTCAATTAATGTAAAAATTACATCCAGAGTTAGTGGAGGAGTTGAGACTCCAATTACTTATCAACAAAGTAATGCAGCTTCTTCTTTTGAAGTCTCTGACACAATCAACTTTGTAAACACTTCTGGTATCAATACTGGAACTTCACAGGCTGCTACAACAGCATCTGATTGGTATGATGCACAAACTCTTGGACTAACGAACTCTACAGTTCTTTGGAAGTCAATCGCACCAAGACCTTTAGCATCAAACTACAGTTCTTCAAGAAACGGTGGAAATGATGGTATCCACGTTGTAGTTGTTGATGACACTGGTTCAGTCACAGGTATTCAAGGAAACATTCTTGAGAAGTTTACAAATCTTTCTAAGGCTGTAGACGCCACTTCTGATGGTGACTCACCAACAAAGACATATTATAAGAACTTTGTTGCTGACAATTCAGCATACATTTATGCAGGTAAGAATCCTTCACAAGAAGCTGATACTTACTGGGGAACTACTCCATTGGCTGCAGACTTCTCTACCGCATTCACACCAATCACTACTGGTGCTGGACTTTGGGGACAAGAAGCACAAGGTGTGACATTTAGTTCTATTGGTCCTGTAAGTTACACCTTTACTGGTGGTGTTGACTATTCCGCAAACGGTGGAATGGAGGCCCAACTGGGAGACCTGAACACTGCTTATGACTTGTTCTCCAATAAAGATGAGATCGAAATTGATTATGTCATCATGGGTCCTGGTCTAGATGATGAGTCACAATCACAAGCCAAGGCAAATAAGGTCATTTCGATTGCAGAGTCGAGAAAGGATTGTGTTGCAACAGTCTCACCACATAGAGCAAACGTTGTTAATGTTACTAACACAACAACTGCTACAGCTAATCTGTTGAGATACTACTCACCACTTACTTCTTCGTCTTATGCGATCTTTGATAGTGGTTATAAGTATACCTTTGATAGATTCAATAATGAGTTTAGATACATCCCATGTAATGGTGATGTTGCTGGTCTGATGACCCGTACTAACCTGACTGCTTTCCCTTGGTTCTCACCTGCTGGTGTTCAAAGAGGAACTCTGAATAATGCTATCAAGTTGGCATACAACCCCAATAAGTCTCAGAGAGACCAACTTTACCCTGCAAGAATTAACTCTATTATCAACCAAAAAGGTAGTGGAATTATTCTCTTTGGTGACAAGACTGGTCTTGGTTATGCTTCTGCATTCGACAGAATCAACGTAAGAAGACTGTTCCTCACAGTTGAACAGGCACTTGAAGGAGCTGCAAATGCACAACTCTTTGAACTCAATGATAGTAACACAAGGTCGAATTTCGTTAATATCGTTGAGCCATACTTAAGAGATGTTCAGGCTAAGAGAGGAGTTTATGACTTCTTGATTGTTTGTGATGACACTAACAATACTCCTGAGGTAATTGACAATAATGAATTTAGAGCAGACATCTACCTGAAGCCAACTAAATCAATTAACTTCATTACCCTCACATTTGTTGCTACAAGAACTGGTATTCAGTTCTCTGAAGTTGCTGGTCGTGGCTGATCATTATCAATAACCATCTAATAAAGGAGTACCAAAAAAATGGCTGAAGTAAAAACCATTTCTCAATTTAAATCAAAACTACAAGGAGGGGCGGCTCGCCCCAATCTATTTGAGGTATCAATTCCCTCATTCCCTTCCGCAATCTCTGATGCTTGGAACTCAGGTGACAACGGTGAAAATGGAACCTTTAAGTTCCTATGTAAAGCCGCTAACCTTCCTGCTTCAATTGTTGCCCCAATCAATGTTCCTTTCAGAGGTAGAAATCTGAAAGTTGCTGGAGACAAGACCTTTGAGCCTTGGACTGTTACTATCATTAATGATGAGGACTTCAAACTCAGAACAGCATTTGAAAAGTGGTCCAATATTCTTAGTAAGTTGGAGGATAACACTGGTGTTACCAATCCTGGTTCTTACATGACCGATGCTTATGTTCAACAACTTGGTAGAGGACGTGAGAAGTTCTCCACTACAAACGGTGGTGGAGAGCATTCTGTTCTTAGAACTTATAAGTTCTATGATATCTGGCCTGACAACATCAGTGCAATTGCATTGAGTTATGATTCGACCAATGCGATTGAAGAATTCACAGTTTCCTTCCAGGTTCAATACTTCACCATTGGTGATTCTCTGGAATCTAACACTGGTAACGTAGATGAGACTCTGATACGTTGATAAATACTAGAACAGAAGTTTCTAGTCAATAATAATAATGGCGAGATTATTTGGATTCTCAATTGAAGATAACGAAAAGCCCTCACCTGGCATAGTATCTCCGGTTCCACCATCTAAGGATGATGGTTCCGAACACTATGTTAGTTCAGGGTTTTTTGGTTCATATGTAGATATTGAAGGAACATATAAAACAGAGAACGACCTTATTCGTAGGTATCGTTCCATGGCACTCTATCCAGAGTGTGATAGTGCAATTGAAGATATTGTAAATGAAGCAATTGTTTCAGATACCGATGATAGTCCTGTTCAGATTGAACTATCTAATCTGAATGCCAGTGATGGTATTAAAAAGAAAGTTAGAGAAGAATTTAAGTATATTCTTGAGTTACTTGACTTTGATAAGAAGGCTCATGAGATCTTCCGTAACTGGTATATTGATGGGAGACTATACTACAACAAAGTAATTGACATAAAAAAACCTGAAGAAGGTATTCAAGAACTGAGATATATTGACGCTTCTAAGATGAAGTATGTCAGACAGTTGAAGAAGAAAGGTAAGGATAGTGTTCAGACAGCACAAAACCAGTTCACAAGTAGTGAAGGAACTGGATATGACTTTCCAGAAATTGAAGAATATTTTATCTACACACCAGGTGGTCAAGGTGGAAATAGTTCTGCCTCTGGATATGGTGGTGCTGTAAAAGGTATTAAGATGACCAGGGATTCGGTCACTTATTGTACCTCTGGATTGGTAGATAGAAATAAAGGTAATACTCTTTCCTGGTTGCATAAGTCAATCAAACCTCTTAATCAATTAATGATGATTGAGGACTCTCTTGTTATCTACAGACTTTCAAGAGCACCAGAAAGAAGAATCTTCTATATTGATGTTGGTAACCTTCCTAAGATGAAGGCAGAACAGTATCTTCGTGATGTTATGATGAGGTATCGTAACAAACTGGTATATAATGCAGACACTGGTGAAATCAAGGATGATAAAAAGTTCATGTCTATGATGGAAGACTTCTGGCTTCCTAGACGTGAAGGTGGTCGTGGTACTGAGATTACTACACTTCCTGGTGGTCAGAACCTTGGTGAGATTACTGACATCAACTACTTCCAAAGGAAACTCTACAGAGCATTGAATGTTCCTGAGACCAGAATTGAAGGTGAAGGTGGTGGTATGTCACTGGGTCGTTCTTCTGAAATCCTGAGAGATGAAGTCAAGTTCTCCAAGTTTGTTGGAAGAATGAGAAAGAGATTCTCTGCAATGTTCAGTGATATACTGAAGACTCAACTTATCCTGAAGAATGTCATCACTCCTGAAGATTGGGAGTATATGAATGACCATATTCAGTATGACTTCCTGTATGACAATCACTTTGCAGAACTAAAAGAAGCAGAACTTCTGACAGAGAGACTTAATCTTCTTCAGACTGTTGAACCTTATATTGGTAGATTCTATTCCCAGGATTATGTTAGGAGACATGTTCTTCACCAAACTGATAGTGAAATTATTGAACAAGATACTCTCATTGAAAAAGAAATTGAGAATGGTGTCATTCCTGACCCCAATGCGATGGCAGATCCTATGGCTATGGAAGGTGGGGCCCCAGTTCCTGGTGAACAACCTCCTGTAGAATCTGGAAATGCAATTCAAAATACATCATCTCCTAAGGACCCCGATATGGGTGGTCAAGGAGTTATCTAAATAACAATGTAATAAAATTATTAAACCATGGATGAACTTATGGATCTTTTGGTGACGGACGGTAGTTCTTCCCAAATTAGTGATCATATTAAAGATGTTCTTTTTGCAAAGAGTGCAGAAAATATCGAAACAATCAGACCAAATGTAGCAGCATCAATCTTTGATGATGTGAATATTGATCCTGAAGAAGGTGGAGAGGAAGAGATTGTGTCTGATGTTGAGTTTGATTCTGAACCAGAAACAGAAGAATAATAAATAACTACTATACAACAATTGTAATTTAAAGATAATGGCTGCAACTAGATCAGTTGGTGTAAATACAACTTTTGCCACTAGTACAACTTCAGCACAAACAGGAGTTATCGCAAAACAGAGCGATACCCTAAGAGTTGTTGCTGAAGGTGCTGGTGTTCATGTTGCAATTGGTACTAATCCAACTGCAACAGTTGATGATTATTATGTACATACTTTAGACAGCTCAAGAATTTCTCTTGGACCTGTAACAACTATAAGAGTTGTTGGTATTACTGTAGGCACCAAAACAACTTTAGATTTTCCAGAAGGAATGGCATCACCTTTTGTTGTTGGTGACGCTGTTTCACTTACTGTTTCTGGTGTTCCTGCCTTTGACTTTGAACATAAAATTGTGAGTGAGGTTAAGACATCATCGAGAGTTGATGGATATCACAGTACAAGAATTGTTGTCGATCACGACTCTAGTTCTGTTACTGACGTTTATGACCAAAACAACTGGGCCCAGTTAAGAGAATCCTTTATGGTTGCTGTCAAAACCAACGCAGGAACTGGTACCGTCTTTATTCAACAAGTACAAGTATCCTGAGAAAACAAATGAAACTCATCAGAGAAGAAATCGAATCAGTTGAATTTATCGTTGAAGAACGCAATGGTAAGAAGAACATGTACATTGAAGGTATCTTCCTTCAAGGTGATATCTGTAATCGTAATGGAAGAATGTATCAGATGGAAGGCCTGAGAAAGGAAGTCCAAAGATACACAGAAAACCATATCAATTCTGGAAGAGCCCTTGGAGAACTGGGTCATCCTGATGGACCTACTGTCAATCTTGATAGAGTTTCTCACAAAATCATTTCACTTAAAGAAAGTGGAAATAACTTCATTGGTAAGGCAAAGATTCTTTCCACACCAATGGGTAATATTGCAAAGTCTCTTATTGGTGAGGGAGTAAAACTTGGTGTCTCTTCTAGAGGTATTGGTTCCCTCAAGCAATCAAGAGATGGTGTAAATATTGTTGGTGATGATTTCATGTTGGCAACAGCCGCTGATATTGTTGCAGATCCTTCTGCCCCTGATGCTTTTGTTGAAGGTATTATGGAAGGTAAAGACTGGGTATTCGATGGGGGTATCCTTCGTGAAAAGTATGTTGAAAAGACATATAAGCAAATTAATACTCTTGTCACACAAAAACAATTGGACGAACAGAAACTTAATCTGTTTAATGATTTTTTAAACAATCTGTGATAAGGATAACAATTTATAAATAAATATAGATTATACAAAGGTTAATCGGAGTAAGTTCAAATGTCTCGTGGAGATTTACAAGAAATGGAGCAATCTAAGACTGCTGTGAATGCGAACGCAAAACCTGCTGAGGGTATGCCGAAGCTTTCAAATCCTGGCGAAGGGTTGTCTGGTTCATACGAAGATCTTGGTGGTCCTACCCCTGAGAACTATAGTCCTACTAATGATTCTGCAAAGCTCAAAGAGCCTAAGATCGCTACTGTTAAGGATGTAGTAAACAAAGGTGCCAAAGCCGCAGATCCGATGAAGAGTATGGCCAAAGAAGAAATCGAATCAGAAGAGGAGGTTCTTGAAGAGAACCAAGTCAGTACTGATGAAGTTGAAGAGTATGACATCGATGAAGATGTTAATGCCCTCCTCGGTGGCGAAGAACTTTCCGAAGAGTTTAGAGAAAAAGCCAAAACAATTTTTGAAGCGGCTTTGACTTCTAAAGTCAAAGAAATCCAGGAAACCCTGGAAACACAATACGCAGAAGCACTTGCTGAAGAAGTACAAGACCAAAAGGCTGAACTTCAAGAGCGTGTTGATTCCTATCTTGAGTACGTTGCTCAAGAATGGATGTCTGAGAACCAACTCGCTATCGAGCATGGTTTGAAGACTGAAATGACTGAATCATTCCTTGGTGGAATGAAGAGTCTATTTGAAGAACATTATGTAACTATTCCTGAAGATAAATATGATGTGCTTGAGAGCATGGTAGAAAAACTTGATGATATGGAGACAAAACTCAACGAGCAGATTGAGAAGAACATCTCCCTTAACGGCCGTCTCGCAGAGTCGGTTGCCGATGGAATCCTTGATTCCGTTTCAGAGGGTCTTGCATCAACTCAGAAAGAGAAGCTCGCTTCACTTGCCGAAAGTGTTGAGTTTGAAAGTGAAGAAGAGTATCGTGAAAAGCTGGAGACTCTGAAGGAGTCGTACTTCTGCAGAACAGCTACAGCAAAATCAGAAGCCCCACAAACAATTTCTGAAGGAGTTGATTCAACTCCAGCACCCGTTGGTTCATCCATGGATGCCTATCTCAGAACGTTGGGTGCATTCAAAAAGTGAATTTAATATTAATTCAAACAAAACAAACTATTAGGTAAAAGCAAATGTTTCAATCCGAACATCTGCAGGAAAAGTGGAGTCCACTTCTCGATTATGAGGGTCTTGATCCAATCAAAGACACCCATCGTAGAAGCGTAACTGCAGTCCTGCTCGAGAACCAAGAGAAATTCCTCCGTGAGGAGCAAGCATTCAGTCAGGGTATCAACCTGATGGAATCCCCCACTAACTCTACAGGTAGTAACCCTACTGGTTTTAGTGGTGCCGCAGCCGAAGGTGGTCCTGTTGCTGGTTTCGACCCCGTTCTGATCTCCTTGATCAGACGTTCAATGCCTAACCTGGTCGCATATGACCTGGCTGGTGTTCAACCAATGAATGGTCCTACTGGACTCATCTTTGCAATGCGTTCCCGCTACTCTGAGAGAGGTCAGGGTCAAGGTGGAACAGAAGCATTCTTCAACGAAGTCGATACTGCCTATTCAGGTCAGGATGCTGGTTTCGATCTGACCGGTGGCATGACCGACGTTCAGGCTGGTCTTGGTACCACTGCTCAGTCCGGTTCTAACCCTGCTGTTCTTAACCCTGTTGGTACTGCCAACTCCGAAGGCTATGTCGTCGGTCAGGGTATGCAGACAGGTGATGCTGAAGCCCTTGATGGTACAGGTGCTAACGCATTCAACCAGATGGCCTTCTCGATTGAGAAAGTCACCGTTACTGCCAAGTCTAGAGCACTCAAGGCTGAGTACTCCTTGGAACTGGCACAAGACCTTAAGGCAATCCATGGTCTTAACGCTGAAGCAGAACTTGCTAACATCCTCTCTACTGAAATCCTTGCGGAAATCAACAGAGAAGTCATCAGAACAATCTACAAGGTTGCTGAGCAAGGTGCTGTTTCTAACACCGCAACTGCTGGTGTGTTTGACCTGGACATCGACTCTAACGGTCGTTGGTCTGTTGAGAAGTTCAAAGGACTTCTTTTCCAGATTGAAAGAGACGCCAATGCGATTGCACAACGCACTCGTAGAGGAAAGGGCAACATGGTTATGTGTTCCGCAGACGTTGCTTCTGCTCTGACCATGGCTGGTATCCTTGATTACACCCCTGCATTGAATGCAAACCTGAATGTCGATGACACAGGTAACACATTCGCTGGTACAATCAACGGTAAGTTCCGCGTATACATCGATCCCTATTCTGCTAACCTGACCTCCGGTAATGCCGCAGGTGGTAACCAGTATTACGTCGTTGGTTATAAGGGTTCTTCACCTTATGACGCTGGTCTGTTCTATTGTCCCTACGTCCCACTTCAGATGGTTCGCGCCGTTGGAGAGAACACCTTCCAACCAAAAATCGGCTTCAAGACCCGTTATGGTCTGGTTGCAAACCCATTTGCAGAAGGTACTACACAGGGTCTTGGCCGTCTTCGTGTCAACTCCAACCGTTACTACAGAAGAGTAGCCGTCAAGAACTTGATGTGAGCCACTCACACCATAACGGTGTATTACAGAGGTCCTTCGGGACCTCTTTTTTTATGCAATGTGATAAATAACTAATAATTGTCCATGTTAACATGCCATACCATATTAAGACACCTAAGAAACTTGGAGGTGGTGATGTTTATTATGTAAGTGAAGATCATTGGTCTGATAACTATGATGATAGAAAGATTTTCACTACTGAAAAAAGTGCAAATTCTGCAAAAAATATCACAGTGACGATTAATGGTTATACTTATACACCAAATAATCTTTCAAATGCAACCGTGGTTACTGAGTGATGACTAACGAAACAAGACAGGTTAGATTTGCTGAACAAGCATCACAACCCACTAATAGAAACTTTTTAACTCCTACTGGATTTACTTTTCAGGTTCAAAGGGCACCTAAGGTTACCTATTATGGTAATCTAATAACACTTCCTGGATTAGATTTACCATTTGTTGTTCAGAATACTTATCTCAAAGAAGTTCCATATCCTGGGGATGTTCTTGGATTTGAAGACCTAAAATTAAGGTTCTTGGTAGATTCAAATCTTGAGAACTACATGGAGATACAGAACTGGTTGAGAGGTTTAGGTTTCCCAGAAAGTCTTCAAGAAATTTATGACTTTCAAGAAGAAAAAAGACCTTATAAAAGAGGGCAACCAGAAAAAAGTCAGTTGAACTTATATTCAGATGGTACTCTGACCATACTTGATCAACTGAACAATCCTAAATTCAAAGTCGTATTTAATGACTTGTTTCCAATATCATTAACAACCTTGACCTTTGATGCCACTTTAACAAGTGAACAATTCTTTACAGCAGAGGTGGTTTTCAAGTATACTATATACGAAATACGTGAAATTGATTGTAGTCAATGTTAGTTGATCTTGAAACAATTCAGAAGATGTGGGAAACAGATTCTAAAATAGATATTGATAATCTCCATACAGACTCTTTAAATATTCCCGTTCTTCATGGAAAATACCATGAACTTTATAATAATATTCTCCTTCTGAGAAAGAAGGCAGAACAACAAAGAAAGAATATCCGGCACGAAAGATATGAATATTTTAGTGGGAAGGCAGACCCTGAGGTCTATATTGAAAATCCGTTTCCCAAAAAGATTAGAGATAAAGACACTATGCAAAAATATATGGACGCAGATAGTAAACTCTCAGGAGTTTCGTTGAAGATAGAGTACTACTCAGTAATGCTAGAGTACCTGGATAGTATTCTAAAACAGATTACACAAAGAAATTACCAAATAAAGAACGCCATAGATTTTATGAAATTCAATAGTGGTCTAGGATAAATAGAATTGATTATGTTTGGCGACTAATCAGAGAAGGGGGTCTTAGGGCCCCTTTTTTATGTTATGATATAAATAGGTGTAGCCAAACATAAATCAGATGAAATACTACACTTACGCCTACTTGCGTGAAGATGGAACTCCATATTACATTGGTAAGGGCCAAGGTAGAAGAGCATACCAAAAAAATCATTCAATCGCTGTTCCACCAAAAGATAGAATATTATTTTTGAAAACTGATTTGTCAGAAGAAGAAGCATTTGTGCATGAAATTTATATGATTTCTATTCTTGGTAGAAAGGACTTAGAAAAAGGTATGTTGAGAAATAAAACCTTTGGTGGTGAGGGCACAAGTGGAATTGTTGTAAGTGAAGAAACCAAAAGAAAAATGAGTGAGGCGCAAAAGAAAAAGCCCTCCTGTGGTATGTTAGGTAAAAATCACACAGAACAATCAATACAAAAGATGAGAGAGGCCTCAACAGGAAAGTCAATGAGTATTGATACAAAAAGAAAACTAAGAGAAACAACAAAAAGAAGGTGGAAAGATGGTGATTTATCAACAGAAGAATTTAGAAAAAAACTTTCACAATCACTATGTAAAAAACAATATATTATAATCTCACCAGAAGGAAAAAAATTTTACACAAACAATATAATGAATTTTGCAACTACATATGAATTGGATTATAGTAGTTTATATAAAGTTGCAAGAGGTAAATTGAAACATTGTAAAGGATGGATTGTGAAGACACTGGAATGATAATGGAAATGATGATATAATACATAAGGAAGTTCTTCAAAAACAATCTTGAAAATATTTTTAGATACCGCAGATCTTGACATGATCACTCCTGCGTATGAGACTGGTCTCATTGATGGCGTCACAACAAACCCCACACTCATTCTAAGGAGTGGTAGAACCCTCCAAGAGGTTGCACAGGAACTCTCAGGTCTCCTGGCATTAGAAAGTATCTCTACAGAGGTTGTAGCGGATACTTCAGGAGAGATGTTGAACCAGGCCCAAGAGTTTATTACTATCTCTCCAGCAATTACAATCAAAGTTCCTTGTACTGTTGAAGGTCTGAAGGCATGTAAGGAATTATCTAAAGTTGGTGTAAAAACTAATGTCACACTTGTCTTCTCAGTTGCACAAGCAATCTTAGCAGCAAAGGCAGGAGCAACTTATATCTCTCCATTCATTGGTAGGTGGGAAGATAATTCAGTTGATGGTTTGGAATTGATTCAAAAGATTCGTAAGGTTTATAATGAAGATTGGGGAATGAATATACATCCTCAAATCCTAGGTGCATCAATTCGTGATGTGAGACAGGTAGAGAAGTGTGCAGAGTATGGTGCAGACGTTGTTACCATTCCTCCTATCGTATTTTGGAAGATGTATAAGAACGTTATGACTGACAAGGGTTTGGAACAGTTTCAAAGGGACTGGGAGGACGCAAACAAGTAGAAACACTCATTGACCATTAATGTAAAGAAGTGTAAACTAAATATGTTAAGTTTATTACGGAGTTATGACTACTTCATCACTTTCACCCCCAATTACACAAAGAGGATGGTTCGATGTCTTGGATGACTGGCTTAAACGCGATCGTTTTGTCTTTGTGGGCTGGTCTGGACTACTACTTCTTCCCACTGCTTATTTGTCAATTGGTGGCTGGCTTACTGGCACAACTTTCGTTACGTCGTGGTACACCCACGGGTTGGCAAGTTCCTATCTTGAAGGTGCTAATTTCCTTACAGCGGCTGTGTCAACGCCTGCTGATGCTATGGGTCATTCTCTTCTTTTACTTTGGGGTCCTGAGTCTCAAGGGGACTTTCAGCGGTGGCTCCAACTTGGAGGGCTTTGGTCCTTTGTTGCTCTCCACGGAGCATTTGCACTTATAGGTTTCATGCTTCGTCAGTTTGAACTGGCACGTCTTATCGGTATCCGTCCCTACAATGCGATTGCTTTTTCTGGTCCTATTGCTGTATTCGTTAGTGTCTTTCTCATCTACCCTCTGGGTCAATCAAGTTGGTTCTTCGCTCCATCTTTTGGAGTGGCAGCAATCTTCAGATTCCTCTTATTCCTTCAAGGATTTCATAACTGGACTCTGAACC
>WLWE01001920.1_pt1 | contig 14232 bp, 8 predicted proteins | sample 6718301 | NCBI WGS metagenome assembly WLWE01 (sample SAMN12718691, study PRJNA515312) | sponge metagenome | isolation source: marine sponge | host: Mycale hentscheli | place: New Zealand: South Island, Marlborough, Capsize Point | collected 2003-05-01 | reverse complement strand
TAATGTTGAAATAACTTTACCTGCTGGTCAAGATACAGGTGCTGTAAGAGTTGGTAATACTATTTTAGTTTCTGATAATGCTACTGGATTAGTTACTGCTAAACTTTTAGTAACTTTAGTAGGTGGAACCAATGATAACGAGTTAGAAGCTACTAGCTACGAAGGAGCTACTTTAGTAGGTACATCTTTAATTGGTACTGATAATAGCTTATTTGTTTACGGTTCTGAATTTGGAAAAGGAACAGTTGGTATGGCTGGAGCTATTACTCCTAAAGCTACTACTTTCACTAACTCTCCAATTATCCTTAAAGATAATTATGAATTAAGTGGATCTGATGTTGCTCAAATTGGTTGGATTGAAGTGTCTACTGAAGATGGTCAATCTGGTTATTTATGGTATCTAAAAGCTGAATCTGAAACAAGATTAAGATTTGAAGATTACCTTGAAATGTCAATGGTAGAAGGTGTTAAAATGGCTACTGCTAATCAACCTTTTGGTGGTGTTGGTGCTGTTGCTGGTGCACAACAAGGTATAAAAGGTACTGAAGGTTTATTTGCTGCTATCGAAGATAGAGGTAATATATATTCTGGATTTGCTGGTGCTGCTGCTCCTGGCTCAGGTGCTTTAGGTGATTTTGATGAAATCCTTAAGCAACTAGATAAGCAAGGTGCTATTGAAGAAAACATGTTATTTTTATCTAGAGCTACTGCTCTTGATTTTGATGATATGATTGCTGCTGTTAACGGTGGATTTGCTTCTACTCAAGCTGCTTCTTATGGTCTTTTTGACAATGACGGAGATATGGCATTAAACTTTGGATTTTCAGGTTTTAGAAGAGGTTCTTATGACTTCTACAAAACTGATTGGAAATATCTAAATGATGCTACAACTAGAGGTTTATCTAATGAGATTGATGGTGTAATGATTCCTGCTGGAACAACTACAGTATATGATCAAATGTTAGGATCAAATATCAGACGACCTTTCTTACACGTAAGATATAGAGCTTCTGAAACTGAAGATAGAAAGATGAAATCTTGGATCACTGGATCTGTAGGTGGAGCTTATACTTCTGATCTTGATGTTATGAGAGTTAATTTCTTATCTGAAAGATGTTTAGTAACTCAAGCTGCTAATAACTTCGTGTTATTTAAAGGAGCTTAATTAATTATTAACATTTAAAAAAATAAGAAAATGGGATACGTAAAAGTAAAAAAAGCTGCAGGTGCATTTGACATTGTGTGTGCAGAACAAGTAGCTAGAATAGCATTAAGTGGTTCTGGTACATCCGCAAGAATAGATGTTGCATATATTTCTGCTACTGCTAATAATGACGTTCTTACACTAATTTCTACTAATGATGGTAGTGCTGGTGGAGGATTTGTTCAAGCAGATGTTCAAGCTTTGAATGAAGCTGTTGGTTTAATTGGTGGTGGAGCAGGTATGATAGACGTTAGTCTTTCAAATACTCTCGCTAGCACTTTAATAGCCTAGTAAATAAACAATAATAAGATCCCGCTTAGGCGGGGTCTTTTTTAATTATTATATTATATTATATTATGGAAAAAACAAAAAAAGCTCCTGCTCCCAAGCAAGAGGTTAAAAAAGATACTTGGGAATACAAGGATAGAAATTACTTTCTACTAGGTAGTAAAATGCCTTTAACTTATACTATAACATCTAGACACTCTAAAAGGTATCCTTGTGTTTGGTTTGATAAAGATTTAGGTTATGAAAGAGAATTAAGATATGCCACTAATCAAAAAAGCATATTTGTAGATGAGCAACAAGGTTCAGCTACTTTAAAACATATTGTCTTTGAAAAAGGTCATTTAATGGTTAAGAAAGAGCAAAGAAACTTACAAGAGTTTTTAGCTAAACACCCACATAATGGCGTTTTATTTAAAGAGTTTGACGCAGTAGCTAAAGCTGTTGATGAATACGAAGACTTAGAAATAGAATTAGAAGCAATGAATGCTGCTAAAACAATGGATATAGATCAATTAGAAGCTATATTAAGAGTTGAGCTAGGTTCAAGTGTTGCTAGTCTTTCAAGTAAAGAATTAAAAAGAGATGGATTGTTATTTGCTAAAAACAACCCTGCACTTTTTATTAGTTTAGCACAAGACGAAAATGTTGTAATTAGAAACTTTGCTATAAGAGCTGTTGAAGAAAGTATAATTAAACTTGACAGTGATCAAAGAACATTTAAATGGGCTGCTAATGGTCGTAAACTAATGACAGTACCTTTTGATGAAAATCCATATTCAGCTATTGCTGCGTGGTTCAAAACAGATGAAGGACTTGAGGTCTACAGATCTATAGAGAAAAAGTTCAAATAACAAGTAAGAACTAAAATAAACAAGTAACTATATAAATAAGCATAGTACCGTAACGTATTTAGTAATATAATAAAAGTAAGTATAGCTCTATATGCTTATTTTAATTGTTAGAGAATTTTGCGAAGATATTTTATTTTACTATGCTTAAACCGAAAGGTGCTTCTCTTATTGGAAGATTACTAAGTATTTTAGTTGAAAAGCAAAAAATAATTTGATTTGTAAATATTACGATAATTGACGCAAGTTAATTTTTTTATTATCTATGATGAAAAGTTGTTTTAGTTGAGTATGCAAAAAATGAATTGTAATTGGAAGAAAAAGGGAAGTACCTTTTTTTTATTTTAAAAAAATATTAAAATGGCGATAAACGTAAACACGGTATATACCACAGTTTTGACTATATTAAATAAAGAACAAAGAGGTTATTTAACTCCTTTTGAATTTAACAATGTAGCAAACCAGGTTCAATTAGAAGTTTTTGAAAATTTTTTTGAAGACTATAACCAATACATACGTATGCCAAAAACAAATGTGGAGTTCGCTTCTAGAATGGACCACATAATGGAAGAGTTTCAAGTATTTGAAAAAACAGACAATGCTTCTAATGACCCAGTTGCTACTACTAATGTTTACGACCAACCAACTGATTTACATAGGTTTGGTTCTGCAGTTTGGAATAAAGGTACAAACTCTCCACCTATAGAGATAGTAAGTAACAGAGATTACAATCAATTAAAACTATCTCCTTTAACACACCCTACAAATAACTTTCCTGTTGCTAAATACCAACAAGACAAATTAACAGTTTTTCCAAGTCCAACAGTTTTTGCAAATACAGATGTTACTTTTAACTATATGAGAAAACCTATAGAAGTTAGATGGGGTTATTATACTGGCGACTTAGGTCAATTTATATATGATCCTACAGCTTTTGCAGCAAACTCATTAAATAACGGAGGGAACTTATTAAGCTCTATTAGTCCTAACTTAAGTGCTACTGCACCTACATTAGCTTTAGCTGAATATAATAGTACTTCTCCAGGAGTCACAATAACATCGACTGGAGGTGGAACAGGTTTAAAAGTAAAAATGGCTGTAACTTTAGCAAGTGGAATAACTACTTTATTTATTTCTGATCCAGGAACAGGTTATAGCGTAGGTGATACAATAACTTTTGCTTCTGCTATTTTTGGCGGAACTACTGATGCGGTTTGTACATTAGCTGCTGGTAATTTTAATTCAGGAAGCACATATGGGTCAACTAACTTTGAAATAAGTGATAGCCAACAAACAGAAGTAATATTAGAAATATTAAAATACTCAGGAGTTATAATAAGAGATCCACAAATAGTTCAAGCAGCTTCTCAAGAACTAGCTCAAGAAGAAGTAAATTCAAAAAGATAATAAAACATGGGGTTAATAACTGAAACAAACGCACAATACTACTCTGGTCAACAAGCATTTACAGGTGTTACAGGAACTAGTTTTACTTGGACAGGTGATACTGAGCTAGTTATAACAACTGCAAGTACTAACACTAATTTTAGTGTGTTGAAAAATGGTACCGAATTAAATTATGGCGCGGCTGCATCAGAATATACAGCTTCTGGTAATGTTATAACTCTAGGCACGGCATTAATTGCTTCAGATGTTTTAATTATACAATTATCAGAGCCTTCAATATGGCAAAACTACGGTAGCTACGCTTACGTGAGTTTAACTGATGTCGTTAATAATTTTATGGTTGCTTATGTTGGTATGGATAAATTAATACCAAGATGCAAAAGAACTGATGTCATATTCCACGCAAAAAGAGGTTTGCAAGAGTTTAGCTATGATACTTTAAAATCTGTTAATTCTCAAGAGCTTACTATACCGCCTAGCTTGTCTGTAGCTATACCTCAAGATTATGTTAACTACGTTCAATTATCTTGGGTTGATAAAACAGGTGTTAAACATATAATATATCCAACTACTCTAACTAGTAATCCTACAGATCTTCCTATACAAGATGCAGCTGGAGTTCCAACTCAAGGAAATTTTGGACAAAACTTACAGTCTGCTAAATCAGAAACAGATACTAGATGGGCTAATAATAACAATTTAGATATAACAGGTCAAATAACAAATGAGATTTTTGAAAATGCAGATGTATATGATTGGTCTTGGTGGAAAGCTGAATTTGGCGCTAGATACGGTTTAGAGCCTGAGGTTTCACAAAAAAATGGTTGGTTTACTATAAACGAGAGAGAAGGTAAGTTTAGTTTTTCCAGTGGTCTAGTAGGTAAGTTAATAATACTAGAATACGTATCTGATGGCTTAGCATATGATATGGATACTAAGATACCTAAAATGGCAGAGGATGCTTTATATGCTCATATAATGCACTCTATAGTATCTACAAGAGCTAATTTTCCAGAGTATATAGTTCAAAGATACAAAAAGGAAAGATCAGCTAAACTAAGAAACGCTAAAATAAGATTAAGCAATATTAAACTTGAAGAGTTTACTCAAGTAATGAGAGGTAAATCTAAATGGATTAAACACTAAGCATGGCTCAAACTAAAAATACTTTTATAAAATCTAAAATGAACAAGGACCTAGATGAAAGACTAGTTCCTAATGGTGAATACAGAGATGCTTTAAATGTCGAAGTTAGTCAGTCTGAAGATTCTGATGTTGGTACTTTATCTACTTCTTTGGGTAACTTAAAACTAACAGATTTTGGATTAGCTGATAATTGTGAAGCTAAAATAATTGGTTTTTTTGCAGATGAAAAAGATAAAGATATATATGTTTTTATAACTAACTTTATAGATACATCTCCTAATAAGCTAGATTTGTTCCCAAGTGACGATGCTATTTGTCAAATATGGAAAAGAAATATTGAAACAAATTTAAACACTAAGCTTGCAGAAGGTAAGTTTTTAAACTTCTCTTTAACTCATGAGATATTAAATATAAATTTACTTGAAGACTTGTTATTCTGGACCGATAATAGAAATCAACCTAGAAAAATTAACGTTTTAAAAGCTAATCCAGGTAACGAAGCTAACCCAACGTATTACACTAATGAAGATCAAGTATCAGTAGCTAAATATTATCCTTTTGAACCTATTGAATTACTTAATGACTATATAGTAGACTATTCTGTTACAAGTAATGGTGGAGGAGTTTCTGGTGCTCCAGCACCTTATTTTGATCTACTAGATGAAATAGTACCTACAACAGCTAGCACAGGTGTTGGTGTTGGTTTAACAGTTAAAATAACCAGTGCTACATCAGCTATTACAGGCAATTTAGTCGCTGTTGAAATAATAAACCAAGGTATTGGTTACCAAAACGGAGACGTTATAAACATAGCTCCTAAATCAGGTTCTGCTCAAATAACTTTAGTTGTAGAGTTACAATCTACAATGAAAGACAAGTGTAGTGAGTTTTTACCTGAAACAGAATCTGTTACTGCAGCAGCTCCTAGTGCTACATGGCCTGGAGAGATTGAGTCTGGAGTACCTTTTTCACCTCAACCAGGTTTTAGCTCTAGCCCTTTTGTTAGTTTTGTTGGGTCTTTAGTTAAAATAACAAATCCTTCCGGTGGAGATATAACTCCAAAAGGAGCTAGATTGACTAATGTAGCAGAGGTACTTGGCACTTTAGTTATGATAATAGAGTGGAAAGATAATCCTCAAACTATAACTACAGCTGCTGGCACAGTAATAACAGCTGGTGTTAATCCAGACTATGATGCTAACTGGCCTGGAGACTGTGAGTTTTTAAAAGATAAATTTGTAAGATTTGCATATAGATTTAAGTTTGATGATAATGAATACTCTTTAATATCTCCATTTACTCAAGCCTGTTTTGTGCCTAATCAAAATGGTTACTTTCTTTCTGAACCTAGAGATGATTTTAATGGTGGGCTGCCACAAATTATAACAGACGCTGAATTAGCTTACGAATCAACTGACTTAAAGTTTTTTGAAAACTTAGTTAATAGTATTGATTTAAAAATACCAGCCCCAAACTATTTAAATTCTGCTAACAACTATTTTAGCAATTTAACTAGTGAAATGCATGTAAAAGAAATAGATATAATATATAAAGATGACAACGAAAACGTTTTAAAAGTATTAGATACTATTACTAAAGAAGGTTTTGAAAATGTTGATTATCCATACATAATATATGATTATCAATCAAGATCCCCAATAAGAGTTTTACCAGAAGATGAAATAACTAGAGTAAGTGATAGAGTTCCGTTAAGAGCTTTAGCTCAAGAAGTATCAGGTAATAGAGTTATATATGGCAATTACACAGACGGTCACACTAGTAACGATACTTTAAATTATGAAATAGCTGCAGCTGAAAAAGTTCAAATAACAACTCCTGAATCTGGAGTAATAAATCCTAATATTAAAAAAGAATATCAAAACCATACGTTAAAACAAAATAGAAATTATCAAGTAGGGGTAGTTTTATCAGATAGATATGGTAGACAGTCAGACGTAGTACTTTCTTCATTGGATAGCTCTAAAACTACAGTTCTAGGTGAGTCTTATAGAGGTTCTACTATTTTTCATCCATTTTACTCAGCAGATCCAGGCCTTATTGACGGATTAACTACATGGGCTGGAGATTCTTTAAAAGTTCAATTTAACTCTGTAATACCTGAAACAACTGGTAAATTTGGTTATCCAGGTTTATTTAAAGACTACGAACCACCAGCATTAAGCAATTTACAATCAACTGGTGGATATACTGGGCCTGGCGCAACAAATGCTGCTACAACTGGAGGTTCAGGAACTGGTTTAACTGTAGATTATGTAACTTTTAAACCTACAGGTACATCGTATATAATATCTGCAACTATAAATAATCCAGGCGTAGGGTATACTAATGGAGATGTTATTACTATAGTTGGTAGTTCTGGAGATCCAGCTACATTTATATATAACACAAATGTGTTTCCTAATTTAACAGGTTGGTATAGTTACAAAATAGTTGTTAAACAGCAAGAGCAAGACTATTATAACGTTTATTTGCCTGGTATAGTAAACGGAGCTATAAACGAAGACGGGTTAGATAGTACAACTAGAGCAACTGTTAGTTTATTTGGTGATAATTTAAACAAAGTTCCTAAAGATTTATTTGATGTTGGTCCTAGTCAAACTAACTATAGGTCAGATACTAAATTAAGTCTAAGAGTTCAAAATGTAAACTCTACTTTAGACTCTAGCCAGCAATTTTACCCAGGTACAGATGTTGAAGATGTTGTATCACTTTCTGAGTTAACAGATTTAGGTATAAGCTTAGATAGAATAAGCTCACAAGTGCAAACCGGTGCTACACCTCCAAATGCTATAGAAATAGGTGAAGCTAATGATAAAATACAATCAGGAATGTCAGTTGTAGTAGTTAATAATAGTGGCGGTTCAATTATACCACTATCTGAAGGAGCATACGTTTTTAATTATTATATAGACAATTCTAACAAACCTCTAGTAGTGATAAAAGGAACTACTACAGCTATTCCACCAAATGCTATAATAACTTTTGGACCAGCTGGTATTATTTATAATTCTAACAATAATCCTATCGTAGGTATATTATCAACATCAAAAACTATTGGTGTTGCTGAAGAAGATAATTTTGCGGTAAAACTAGCGGTTGCAGAAACACAACCTGTAAAATCTTTGTTAGATATATACTATGAAACAACTACAGCTGGTTTAATAGATTCTTTAAATAGCGCTATAATAGCTGGAACACCTGTTTCTTTGCCGTTTAGTGTTTCACCTATTAACTTTAACTTAACAGAAGCGCAAACTGGAAATGTAGTTTGCACTAATACGTTTCAACCATTAAGCGGTTTAAACGCAGATATAATAGATTCTAATACAACAGGTAGTTTAATTAGAGTTATTGACGGTAATGGTAGCAATAGAACTAACGAGTTTAATTTAAACATAGATAACAATGGTCAAGCTACAATAAGTACTAATAAAGCTGTTGGATCAGGGTTTTTTGTTGGTGATGATTCTAATAAAACAAATTTTACGTTTGACGTAAAGTTAACTAACTCTGGAATAGATGTTTTTAAAAGTTTTACAGGTATTGTAGAAAATATAAGACCTTCATATACAACTCCTACTCCAGCCACTACATATACTGGTATTCCGTTAGGTGGTAAAACTGTTATATCACCTCCTTGGCTTGCTACTAACGGCAGCGGAGATGCTATTTTAAATAAAAATAATTTAACTTGGGAAATAAAATCTGTAATAGCTGTAGAAGGAAGAGATAAACCATTAACTCCTGATCAAATAGCTGCTAACCCTAGTGGATACCCACAGATTATAGTTGAAAAAGGCTTTACACCTTTACAAAGTTATCAAATTGAGTTAGGAGTAAATTTAGTAAATTCAGGCTACATAACAATAGTAGATAAAGATGAAAATTTAACTCTTAATACAATTATTAATAGTGATGGTGTTAAAGTTGTCGTAGGAGGAACTGGAGGTTTTGCTCCTGTTTTCACTATAGATCCAGACGGATCAGCTAATTTCTTTCAAACTATTAACATGTCAATTGGAAGTCCTTTTAATTTTCCTGCTGCATTAAACGCTGACCCTGTTGACGTGTCGCTAGATAGATCTCAGTTTATAGATTTTATAAAATGGGAAGTAGTATTTAATGTTAGAGATGGTGGAGGTATACATGCGGAAGATGTTACATTAGAAATAACTCAAGAGTAAAAGTAATAAGTATTAAAAATAAGTGATTATAAAATGGGTGCAGTAGTAGAAGTAAAATATTTTAATTCATTTTGGGCTAAGCAAGTTCAAGGTAGTAGTTCTTATAATGATCCTAAATGGCCTGGAATAGAGTGGAATCCTTATGGTTACCCTGTCTTTCCAATAAATGCTCAAAACGATGTAGACAATTGGTACATAGAAGAAGCTAGAATTAAAGGTGGTTATAACAACTCTATTGTTTCACAAGGCGTAAGAGCTTATTTAAATGAGAAAAATCCTGTTCAAGACGTGAGAGAGTCTTCACTAATATACTCTGGTGTTTATAATTCTAGAACAGATATTAACGAGACAAATGTTTTTTCTATTGGCAAAACTATAACTAGTGATTTAGATCCAGCTAATGGAAGCATACAGAAGCTTTTTGCGGAAGATACTAACTTAGTTATATTTCAAGAAAACAAAGTTAGCAAATCTTTAATTAATAAAAATACTATATATTCTGGAACACAAGGTGCTGCTGAAACACCTGATATATTAGTTATAGGGCAAAACGTACCTTACTCAGGTAGATTTGGTATTGGTAAAAATCCTGAGTCGTTTGCTCAGTATGGATTTAGAAAATATTTTGCAGATCCTATTAGAGGATCTATTATAAGATTATCTAGAGATGGTTTAACTGAGATATCTAATTATGGTATGAAAGACTATTTTAGAGATAATCTAAGTTCTTTAGATAGTAATTATAAAACAGAAAATGTTCCTTGGACTATAGCTGCAAACCCACCACAAGAAACTAATAATCCATTTTATGTTGAAGATGTTAGCGCTTGTGATATATTCTTAGGTAGTAAAGTTTTAAACTTAAACTCTAGCAATGTTGCTGTTGATACTGGAGCTATAGTTACTAATACTTCTGTTGTACTTGGATCTGATCCAGTTTTAATAGCTGTAACAACTAATAATACTATTGATCCAGAAGATTCTGGTTTCTTTTCTTACGAATATAAAAGCAAAATAGTTGGTGGTTGGGACAATCATAATAGGTATTATACTGTGTCTCTTCAATCTAAACCTGCTTTTGTTAGTGATAACTCTGATTTTGTTACTTTATCATTTGATGATGGAATAAATGGTTGGGTTAGTAGATATAGCTATAAACCAGGTTTTATATTTAGTTTAAAAGGTAGTTATTTTTCTACTTATGAAAATTCCTTATATAAACATTATGAATCAAATGTTAATAATAATAACTTTTTAAACTATTATGGAGTTAGGTATACATGTGGAGTTAGTCTTGTTGTAAATACAAATCCATCTATTAAAAAGAACTTTCAAACTATAAATTACGAAGGAGATAATGGATGGCAAGTGTCTTCTTTTTCAAGTGACTCAACTAAGTACAATAACAGTGGCCAAGGTTTTGTAGATTCTGGAAGCACTATAAGAAGCTTTAACGAAGGCTTATATGTAGATCCAAACAGTGGTTATCCACAAAGAGCTGGTTTTGATAGAAAAGAAAATCTATACGTAGCTAAAATACAAAACCAATCTAGTATTGGCTTTCAAGAAGTTTTACCAGGTAATTCTTTAACTGGTATAAAAGGATATTTAATGAATGTACAATTAAACGTAGATTCTAGTACTAATGTAGGTGGTCCAAAAGAGATATGGTCTATAGGAACTACGTTTGTTCAATCATCTTAAAAAATAAAATATGTTATTAGAAATATTAGAAACATTTAATTACGAGCCTCAACTAGGTATACTACCTATAGTAGCAGCCGCAGCTGTTGGTCAATTGGCTATGGGAGTGTACGGAATGTATAAAAAAAGTAAAGCAGCATCAGACGCAGAGGTACTTAAAGGTCAATTAGCGAGTCTTGAAAAATCAAGACAAGAAGTATTTGATGCTTCTGATGATTTAAGAGATTTAAAAAGTCAAGTTTCAAATCCATACGCTAATTTAAGTGTAGCTACTCAAGCTGCTGAGATGCAAGCCGAGCAAACAGATTTAGCTTTAGCTAACACTTTAGATTCTTTACAAGCTGGTGGCTTTGGAGCTGGTGGCGCAACAGCTTTAGCACAAGCAGCAGCAAGAAGTAAACGAGGTATATCTGCTAGCATCGAACAACAAGAAGTTAATAATGAAAAACTAAGAGTTGGAGGAGAAGCAAATGTTCAAGCTCAAAAACTACAATTAGAACAAGCGGCTATAGGCGCTGAAGGTCAAGCTTGGCAAATACAAGAGCAAAGAGAAATGACTCAGTTAGATAGAAAGCAAGCAGAAATAGACCAAATGAATGCTCAGCAAATGCAATATCAAGCTGATGCAATGGGTGCTTTTACAGGTGCTTTAGGAACTTTGTCAATGGGCGCGTTAAATGATCCTAGTAATTTTGCTCAAGTTACAGACGCATTAAATCCTCAATACACTGGACCAAATAGTGGCGTTCCTTTTAGCCCTGGAACTCAAAGTCAAGGTCAAAATTGGCCTATTATAAATGGACTTACAGATAGAAGTGGAATGATAAATCCAGTTCAAATAGGTGTTAACATAAATGGACAACCTGTTTTTGAAGATAGATAAAATAAAATAATATGGGAACTTATAAACAACCAAGTCAAATTATAGATAAAAGTTTAAGTGTATCTAATCAGGGTGTGCAAAATATAGCTGTTCAAATGGAGAGAGGTTTAGCGCGTAGAAGACAGCAACAACTTTTAGACGCTAGAGAAGCCAAAAGAAAAAACGAAATAAGAAACAAAGAATTAAAAGTTTTTAATGAAAAGAAAAATGCAGCTATAGATGGTTATAGAGAAAAAATGGCTAGCTGGGAACATATTAATCAAGGAGCTGATGGTCAAGAAACACAAGGTGTTACTATTGAGAATCAGTTAAGAGACAATGCTAAATATTACTTAGATATAATGAGTGGTTCTGTAGAAGGAGATGAAAGATATAGAAATGCAGAATTAGCTATTAGAAATATGATTGCTGAATACCCATTACTAGCTGACATGCTTAATAAAGAAGCGGAACAAGCTAGTAACGCTTACTTAATAAACAGTAATACACCTAGAAATTCTAATGAACCAGATGCTTTTTTAGAATCTAATGATCCTTTAGATGAAACTAAGAAAAGTATGTTAAGAAACATTAAAGCTGGTACTAACGTTGAAAGATACAATATTCAAACAGGGCCTAATGGTGTCAACTTAATATACACAGATTCCGATGGTAAAGAAGTTACAATAAATGCCAAGAGATACAAAACTGAGAAAGAGAACGGCTATAACTTAGTAGAGACTACCGATGCTAAAGCACAGAAAGTATTTATGGATGGCGTATGGAGCGTAGTTGGTAAAGGATACGAAGGTGAAGGAGAGTTAAAAACTACATATACAGAGTTTAAAGAAAAAGGAGAAAGCTTAACAGATACTAATAAAATACTTCATTTTACTAAAGCTAATGAAAAAGTTGAACAACAAGTTCGTCGTTGGGTGGGAGATAACCAAGGAGAAGTCACTCAATCTCAATGGCAATTACTAGGTGGTAAAGGCATTTTTAATAGAGAGGAAGATAAAGAAGAATTAGTACAACTATTAACTAAAGCTCAAATTTATAATAACGGAATTCCAGGAAGTAAATTAGTTTCTTCAAGCAGTGTAGAAAAAAGATTACCAGGTACAAGTGGCAAAGGCACAACCCCTTACACAAAGGAGACTACAAGTCAATTAGCTGGTTTAGGTGGTGTTTTTAATGAAGTAAACACCAGCGTTAATAAAGCTTTTGAAATGCCACAAGGCGATAGAGTTAAAACTATAAAAGAATCTATTAATAAAAACCTTCCTGAAAGCGCTAATTATGCATATTTAGACTTTACGCAAGTTAAAACACAAATAGAAAAAGAAAGAAAGAAAGCTGTTGCTGCTGGAAATGAAGAAGAAGTTGCTAGATTAGATGAACTTAAAAAACAATACAAATTAGATCAAGCTCCAAATAAAGATTTATTATATAAAAAGACTTTTACTAAAGGTAAAATACAATTAGATAAGCCTTTTGATGCTTCTGATAAAGATAAAGTTTTAAGAACAATTGCTAGAGAAAGAGGTATAACTAGTGAAGAGGCGTTTGAAGTATTTAAAAGCCAAATGACCAATGTTCAAGGCCAAACTTTTAATCCTCAAAACTTCAAGAAACAACAACCACCAGTTAATAATGCGCAAGCACCAGTCAATAATGCACAAGTACAACAACCAAGCTCTACTTCAAATACTGGAACTGCTGGGTTGAGTACTTCTCAAAGTGGTGGTTCAGTTACAAACGTGCAGCCAGCTGTTAGCAACACTCCTACTCCAGCTCCAAGTGCTAATAACAATGTTTATAGTGCTAATGTAACCGTAGATCCTCAAACAAATGCCGTAACTTTCGACTTTAATGGTAAAACAGTAGATGCTAGTAAAGCAGCTTCAGGCCACCCCGTTATGAAAATGAAAAACGACGGTAGTGATTATATAAGAGAAGTTGGTAACTTTGAAACTCTAGCTGGTTCTGGAAGTGGTACTAGTGTTACTGGCTATGGATTTAGTGGTGCTAACGGTAAATTAGCAAGCAAATATAAAAACGCTAAAGGTAAAACTAACGAAGAAAAATTTATAAACACTGTTGATTCTTATATAATAGGAGATAATACACCAGGGAAAGATGTTTATGGTAATGATTTATCAAAACTACCTAAAGGAGAAAAACCAGACACAAGTATATTAACAGATTTAAACATAGATAGAGCTACTTTCGACGCACTGCCAGATGATGTGAAAAAAGAAATTGTTGATTGGAAAATAAATAGTGGTAGAAACGTTGCTGATATAGTTGTTATAGCTTCAGGTGGCAATTGGGACGGAGACAAAGGCGCTAGAGAAAATCTGCCAGGTAATGCTCTTGATAACGTAGACTATAAAAATATTGACAGTAAAAAATTAATACAAGCTAGAAGAGCAATGTATAAAGGCACTTTAGACCTTATAAAAGAAAAGTATGGTGAAGACAGTGATAAATACAAAAGAGCTAAAGCTCAATATGAAAACTCACAACAATATAGATAATATAATTCAATATGAACGAAGAGTATTT
>WLWE01001917.1_pt1 | contig 14255 bp, 26 predicted proteins | sample 6718301 | NCBI WGS metagenome assembly WLWE01 (sample SAMN12718691, study PRJNA515312) | sponge metagenome | isolation source: marine sponge | host: Mycale hentscheli | place: New Zealand: South Island, Marlborough, Capsize Point | collected 2003-05-01 | reverse complement strand
TTCAAGATGACTTTGAATTAATCTGTTGGGATATTGTAACAAGTCCAAGTACTCCAGGAGCATATATGTTCAATAAATCTAAAGATGCAACCCCGTTTATGGAGTCAAAAGAGGCGAAAACTAATTTATTAATAAATAAACTAAATAATTTTCTGACTGATTAAAAAAGTAAAACCCGTCCGTTTCATAGTAAACGGACGGGTTTTTAAATTAAATCGTTCTTTTTAGTATAAAAAGGATATTTATTTGAGGATATGTATTAATAACTTTTGATTTAAAATACATATTTATTATCAAGAGAAGAAATAAGAAACTTTTTAAAAACTATATTTGGTAGAGATAATTTGCCTTTAGCATTTCAGTCTTTATCTTTTATAAAAGGTTCTGGTCAATCTATACATGACGATAGAACATTTGTTAGAGTTAATAGTGTTGGTAACTTTGTTGCTAGTTGGATCGCATTAGAAGATGTAAAAGAAAAAAGTGGAGAACTTATTTACTATCCTAAATCACATAAATTAAAGCCGCATAGATTTGAAGATGGATCAATTTGGAATTTTACTAAAGAAGAAATCAAAAGCTATAGCAGTACATTGGTGGATAAAGCTAAAAAAGCTGGTCTGGTTACAGAAAAATTTTATGCTAAAGCAGGAGATGTTTTATTTTGGCATAGTGGGTTACTGCATGGAGGTACTAATAATAATAATAGTTTAACTAGAACAAGTTTAGTAACACATTATTGTCCCTATCAACATTCTTGCCCCCCATATTTATTAAATGATCCTGATGCTCAATTACATATTCGTAGGACTATTGGCGATGATACTGTTACTGGTGCTGTTTCAACAGCATTTAAAGAATACTACAACTCTAAGTATACTAATTTATAATGACGACACACTTTGCCCAAAAACTTATTAATAGAAGAACAGAAGATGGTAAATGGTTACAGGGGTGTGACCATACAACACTTTTATTAAATCACAAAATTAGAAATAAGATTATTTTCCAATCTATTGCTGATCTTAAAAGTATTAATAATAATTTTGACACTATAGCCTGTTGTGGTACTAGCGGACTATTAGTTGTCCCACAAATATCAGAGTTATTAAAAAAGAATATGCTTGTTGTAAGAAAACAAAAAGAAAAAAGATATTCACCGTTTCAATATGAAGGGCCAATACCAAACAAGTATATAATTATTGATGACCTAATATGTAGCGGCAAGACTATTAAGCACATTATCAGTACCATTAAAGAAGATTGCCCAAGATCGAAATGCTTAGGTGTTTATTGTTTCTTTAAAGATAAGTGTGCATATAAAACAAATAATAATTTATGCAAAAGAGATTTGGGCATAGATTATTTATGAATACACAAATAGAAAGTTGCAGCATTAGTAATCCTGAATACAATATATCGGGAAATTTATTTTTAGTTAACGATTGGCAAGAAATAAATTCAACGCCTAATTCTGGAGTTCTAACTTTATGGACTTTACAAGAGACAAATAATGAAAATTAATTATGATCCTAAATTAGATTTTGATGATGTTTTACTTGTTCCACAAAGAAGTAGAACTGCATCACGAAAAGAAGTAGAACTAAACAGAAACTTTTCATTCTACCATTCTAAACAAAAATGGAATGGTATACCAATATTTGCTGCTAATATGGATACTACTGGTACAATTAGTATGTCCCATCTTTTATCTAAATATGGTATGCCAACATGCCTTCATAAACATTATGAACCAAATCAATATCCCGATATTATTATAAACTATGAACATCAATGGTACAGTATAGGAATAAAACAAAATGATTATGATAAATTAAAATATTTTTGTGATATTACTAATAGCGTTCCAAATATTTGTGTTGATGTAGCTAATGGATATACTGATGACTTTGTAAATTTTTGTAGAAAAATTAGAGAAGATTTTGGACAAAAGCCTATTATTATGGCAGGTAATGTTTCTACTCCAGAAATGGTACAAGAAATAATTTTACATGGTGGAGTTGATATTGTAAAAGTAGGCATTGGGCCGGGAAGTGCATGTACTACTAGGCTTAAAACAGGAGTAGGCTATCCACAATTATCAGCTATAATAGAATGCTCTCATGCTGCACATGGTTTAAGAGTAGGACAAAGTAGGATAGGATTAATATGTGCAGATGGTGGATGTAGAACTTCTTCGGATGTATGCAAAGCATTTGCTGCTGGTGCTGATTTTGTTATGCTTGGGGGTATGCTTGCTGGTACAGATCAATGTGAAGGCGATTGGGAATATGATAATGGTAATAAAAAAGCGTTAAAATTTTATGGCATGTCATCCCACGCAGCACAAAAGAAATATGGTGGAGTAAAGAACTATAGGGCAAGTGAAGGCAGAATAAAGAAAGTGACATATAAAGGTGATGCTTCATTAATTGTTGAAGATATTTTAGGAGGATTAAGAAGTGCTTGCTCATATATTGGATCAACATCTTTAAAGCACATGAGTAGATGTGCAGAATTTAATTTAGTAAATAGGACTCATTTTGACCAAAGTGTGTAAATATGGATAAGATACACCCTGCGACATGGATATTATGGGGTTTGTTGATGATTAGTATAGCTACTAATTTTGTACAACAATCACAAATAAAAAGACTTGAAAAAGAAATTGCACCTGTTATAATTAGACAGAACATTGAAATTTTTACTAAACCACCAAAAGGTATTAGATTTATATAAGGGGGCGTACTGGTATCGACAGATAAATAGAAGTATAGATTGCATCGAGTAGTTAATCAAGCGGCTACTTTAAAACTTGATTACATTTTTAATTGCCGATACTTCTGTATTAGCACTCGCCGCTTAGGTGAGAGGGGTTACATAAACCTTTTTACCCAATTATGTTGACTCCGATAATCGGATAGGGTTGTCCTACCTGAACTAAGAAGGTCGATGAGCGTAATCGCTCTGACATTTGGAAAGACAAATAGTTTTGTTTGTAGTATTAATAACAACAAACTAACGATGTAGAAGTTTATGTGGAATTTATACTGGACAGGGGTTCGACTCCCCTCGCCTCCACTTATGAAAATTAAAGTAATCCTATTATCATTCCTGTTGCTTTTAAATGCCGCTGAAATATTTCGGCATAATCAGATACTTAGATTTTTAATAGATGGCAGACCAAAGCAGATAACATATTTTCATACCACATTTATGTTTACTCATATTGAAATTGAAGTAATTAAACCAGAGATAAGAAAAGATTCTGCCGCTTTTCAATCTATGAACATATATTTTTTTTCTGAAAATTTTGATTTACATCACACAATTCATTGGAGATATATAAAATTTATTGAAACATAAGGTGTATAGTATAGTATTGCGGCAATACTATAACTTGGAGATACATCTAATGTTCAAAAAATCTAAACAACATTTGAGAGAAAATGACATGACATATTGGGAGCATTTTAGATTTGCTTCAGGTTATGGTTTTAAATGTATAACAGCGGGGTGTTTATTAATTCTTCATTCCATTATCCCCGCATACTTTTCTTTAACAGGTTCTAAGATTACAAATACTTTAAATAAGGTTTTTACAGATCAAAATGAATATCTATCTCTTAAAACTAGAGTGGAAGCATTTAAGAAAATAGTTTACTATTATCGTTCAAAAGAATTAAAATAATGAGTAAAGACACAGAACTAAAAATTCTAAAACTAGAATTAAAACAACAAGAAATTTTGGAACAAAATTTAGCAAAAAAAATACAAAGATATGAACATGCTAATAAATTAGTAAGAAATACTATAGCACAACAGGATATAGACGACTTAAAAACAGAGCAAGAAACTGCCCAACTTCAAAAAGAAATTTTGTCATCAAAAATAGAATCTATACAAGAGTTATTTACTGGTGATTCCCCTAAAGATTGTTCTTGACAATATCCGATAAAGAAGATATACTATAAGGAACAGGAATCACAGGACACAGGATATTATAATGAACAGTACAGAATATGTTATGGCTATGATCAGTGAACTGCGTAACAACAGTGGTACGATTGCCAAGCAAGAAATTATTGCAAAGTATTGTAAAGCAGGTAAAGAAGAGGATAACGGAGATCAGCTTCATGCTAGAAATGTATTGAATCTAGCACATAATGACTATCTTATGTATGGTTTAACCAGTAGTCAAGTTAAGAAGCATCCAGAATTATTCTTTGGAGATTGTGAGCCGGGATACGGTTTGTGTCAACTCTTTAATGATTTGACTCTTCGTAGATATACAGGGCATGACGCTATCAGGATTGTTAATACTTATATTAATAAATTTCCTGAACAAGAAGAACTTGTATATTGTATCTTAGACAAAGACCTCAAGACTAAAGTTGGTGTTAAACTTATTAATAAAGTTATTCCTGATTTTATTCCAGAGTTCAGTGTTGCTCTTGCAGAAAAATATCAGCCTAAATTAGTGGAGTGGGAAGATGAGTGGTTTGTATCTCGTAAACTTGATGGCGTTAGATGTTTGGCTATTGTTGATAGTTTTGGTAATACTACTTTCTACTCCCGAACAGGCAAAGAATTTACTACCTTGGGTGTTGTTGCCGATGGGATTGGAAGTATTGGTTTATCTGATGTTGTGTTTGACGGGGAACTCTGCCTAATAGACGAAGATGGCAACGAAGACTTTCAAGGTATTATGAAACAACTTCGGAAGAAAGACCATACTATTGAGAATCCTTCTTATAAAATCTTTGACATGATGACTCAAGATGAGTTTAAAGCAAAGAAAAGTAATGACAATCTTTATCAAAGATATAAAGAGCTGTTATTCACTATGGAAAACAATGAATGTCCATGCTTATCTGTACTAGAAATGGAGATAGTAAAAGACGACGAACATTTCCAAGAATGGGTATCTCAAGCAGACGATAATGGTTGGGAAGGTGTTATGCTCCGTAAGAATGTTCAATATAAAGGTAAGCGTAGTAAAGATTTACTTAAAGTAAAAACTTTCCATGATGCTGAGTATGAAGTGCTAGACACAGAAATAGGGATGTTTCCTTTAACAATAAATGGAAAAGAGACTGAACAGGAAATGTTGTCTTGTGTTTACATTAAGCACAAAGACCATACTGTTAGAGTTGGTAGCGGATTCTCTATAGAACAGAGACAAGACTTTTATAAAAACCCTGATGCTATTTTAGGCAAAGTTATAACAGTCCAGTATTTTGAAGAGACTAAGAATCAGGAGGGAGGCATAAGTCTTAGATTTCCTACTTTTAAAGTATTACATGGTGATGCGAGATTAGTATGACAGATATTAATAAACATGGATGGTGGTTTAATGTTGATGAACAAGATCATAAGCATGATGAATTATTACAAGAATCATTATTAGATTTCTTCAAAAAAGAAAATGCAACAAGTGTTGTAGATTTTGGTTGTGGCAGAGGTTACTATGCTAAGTTTTTAAATGACAATAATATACCTACAGATTGCTATGATGGGAGTCCAGACACTAAGATTAAAACAAATGGTATGTGTGATGTTCTTGATCTCGCTATAGATTTTGATTTAAATAAACAATATGATTGGGTATTATCACTAGAAGTTGGAGAGCATATACCAGAAAAATATTTTGATACTTTTATTAAAAGTTTATGTAAACACTCCAAAGAAGGTATTGTTTTAAGTTGGGCTATAAAAGATCAAGATGGTTTAGGCCATGTTAATTGTAGACCAAATGAATATATTAAAAATAAATTCGCAGAACTAGGCTATGCCAATGATTCTGATGCTGAAAATAAACTCAGAAAAAATACTACGCACGAATGGTTTCATAATACTATTATGGTATTTAGAAAAATATCAGACATAAATAAATTCTATCAAGTTTTTACAGTAGATCAAGATTTTGATGAGGTTACATATCAACAAAAGTATCCAGAAGTAAAAGATTTTTATCAACCAGCATGTAAACAGAATGGAGTAGATGATAAACACAGATTGTATTTTCATTGGTATGTATATAAAAAAAATCAACTTACAATAACTAAACCTGTTTTTAATAGCTATGATCTACCTAATCTATCACTACTTGTTGGTATTAAAAATAGATTTAACCAATTAAAAGTAAGCGTACAATCTTGGATAAATCAAAAGGCTATTGATGAAATAGTGATAGTTGATTGGGACTCAGACGATTTAGATGCTAATTACTTAAAATCTTTAAGCAGTAAAATTAAACTAATACGATATAAAGACAAACAAAACTATCATATCTCTAAAGTTATTAATGAATCTATTAAGAATACAAACCATGAATATATTATTAAAGCAGATGTAGATTATGTTTTTAATGGTTACTATCAACTAAATGAATGGCTTGATATTAATTGGGACACAGAATTTATGACAGGATCATCTAAATGGACAGATGCAACAAATCTAGGATTTTTAAAATATTTAAATGGATTACTAATTTGCAAAAAACAACACATATTAGATGTTGGCATGTATGATGAAAGCTATGCTAATTATGGTGGAGAAGATTCTAATTTATATAATAGACTACAAGAAAAGGGATTAACAAGAAAATTTATGCCTTTCACAGATAACATAATTCCTGTATATCACAATCCTCATAGTGACTATAAGAGAGTAGAATTTTATAAAGACAAAGTTATATGAGCAGTAAAAACATTTTAATATTAGCTGAACCAAGAACGGGTAGCGGTTTACTTTGTAGAATTATTTCTACTAATACAAATACTATAAATGAGGCAGAGTTTTTTGGTGGTGGATATACACACATTTCTCAGCATTTACATAGACTAGCCCAGTATATACAGAAAAGATATATACTAGGAATAAATGATTACAGAGATATGTTGCATAAACTATCCATCTCCACTCTACCAAATCAGATTAAGAAATTTGTAGATGTAAATAGTTTAAAGTTATTCTTGGAATTTAAGAAACAAAATATCTGTTTAAAGATTTTTAATTTACATTTCTCTAAACAAAATATAAATACTGTAGAACTACTTGATATATTTGATGGAGTAATTTTACTTTATAGACATAATTTATTAGATAGTTTCATTAGTTTGCAGAAAGGACTTGCTACAAATGTGTGGTGTAGTTTAGACGATAATTTCGATAAAAATAAAATTCATAAAGTACAATGGGATGCAGAAGAATATCATAGATATTATGAAAGACAAAAGAATATGTATAGCAAACACTTAAAACTATTCAACAAAATAAACAAACCTAAGTTCATTTTAAAATACGAAGATATGTCGTCTGCTAGAAATAAATATTTATACATACAAAATCTTTTATTTGATAACCATATTCATCATACTATTCCTATAAAAAATAAAGACCCAATAGAGAAACAATCTATATCTAATATACCTATACAAAATAACTTTACCAATCCTACAGATTTTCTGCAAGACTATAAACAGATACAGAACAAGCTATACAATACAGTTTTAAAATAATTCAAGTTGACCACTTGACAAGACGATAACAATAGTATAGAATTGATAGTATCACATTTGGAAACTTTTTGGAGACTGTTATGGTAATTGCATTAGAAACTAAACCTGAGAAGAAAACTACATACTGTCGGTCTAAAGCAGACGACTTCTTTAAAACATTTCCCGTAGAAAAAGTAGAAGCATACAAAGACTACTGGGAAACTGTTGCACCACAAACAGACGGTGATCGTTTCCGTCGATACCTTTTCGCATACTGTTCTGTACATACTTCGTGGCAGGGTAATTGTCGTGGCTATGAAGCAATTAAGGACTACAAGGAATGGGTAGATGACAAGGACGCTCTATTAAATAAACTAGCCAACTCAGGAGTAGGTCTACATAACAATCGTACAAAATACATCTGGGATTTTGCAACACAATTCTGGGCTAAACCTACAGACTTCTACTTAACTACAAAAAAGTATCATGTAAAAAAACGTGACGAAATTGTAAATCGCGTTACTGGTCTAGGTATGGCTAAGGTGTCTTTTGCATTAGAGATGATTCATCCAAACTTTGCTAGAGTTCTATGTGGTGACGTACATCAGTTAAGACTTTACAATATGGAACATCTTACCTATAATAAAAGCAAGCAGGGTAGTGCTAAATACAAGCGTATGGAGCAACATTGGAGTGTAAATTGTGGCAAACTAAGAGTTCCTTCGTATATTGCTAGATGTGTATATTGGGATGCTCTGCAAGAGAAAGAAGATAGTCGTTATTGGTCTTATGTTCTGGAGAATTAAATGTCAGAAAATAAAAACGGGAAAGGCGACACAAACAGGCCGAAAAGTGTATCATATAAACAATGGTCAGAGAATTATGAGAAAATCTTTAGGAAGAAAAAAAAGAAATGAATCATACTTTACTGGAAGTATTAAGTGTATGGTGGATAGTGGTTGTTATTGATTTAAGTGTAGTCTATCTTTTTATTAATATGACAAAAGATAAAAAATAGGTGTATTATAATAGGGCAATTATTCATACATATTTGGAGACACTATGACTATGACTATTAAAACTGAAAAATGTGCTGATGTTGAATCCGTAAAAACTGCCTTAGATCAATTAAAATTAATCGAAAAAACAGTTGCCGCAGAGCAACAGATATTAAAGTATGAAATAGAAAATATCAAATCAGAACCGGAGTTAATACATGCTTACTAAAGAATACTTGTTTTATGTTGTAGGATATTCAATGCACGAAGCGGAACATATTATTGCATCTACTACCGTAAAGGCCGAAAATAATGAAACTAAGTAAAGACAAGAAAAATGGAATGGTATTTGGGGTTTGTGCTGGACTTGCAAACTCTACAGGTATCGACGCTAGTATATTAAGAATCTTAGCGATTGTAGGAACATTCGCAACAGGAAGTATATTGTTATGGATTTATCTACTACTTGCCATAATCCTTCCTATTAAAAAAGACTCTAATGAAAATACTCTTTAGTTTATTATTATTTATACTATTAACCACATCGGTATCTGCTAAAGAACTAATTGTTTTAGGTGCAGATTGGTGTCCTAGTTGTGTCAAACTAAAAAGATTTTTACAATTAAAACCTAACGAGATTCAATATCTAACAAGCATAGAGATAATTGATATTGATAAAGATCAAGACCTAAAAAATAAATTAAAAGTTAGGGTTATACCAACATCATTCATCTTTGATGATGATGGTAAGATTTTGGATAGGAAAGAAGGATTTAGTGAGTCTGGTTATAAAAGCTGGCTAAACAAAAATCGTAAATAAATTCAAGTTTAGTGGTTGACTTAGACGATAACACATTGTATAATAAAAGAAATAGGACAAGGTAGTATCAGTATCAACTGAGCCGAGTTCTTTGGTTTTGTTTTGGAGGACATATTATGGATACGAGAACTCAAAGAGTTAGATGCTCTGATGAACAATTCTTAGAAGCAGTTTTTTCTAGCAGGACTTATGCAGAAATTGCCGAAAAGACAGGGCAAAAAATCACTACAACAATGGCAAGATATTCTAGGGTAAAAGCAACTCTTGCTCCTAAAGGAATTGAACTTCCTAAAATGGAAAGAAAAAAGCCTGAACATACTGTAGACAGAGAAGCAGAAATGGTAGAGATTGTCAAAAGGCTAAAGTCCCATCATGCTAATTCTTAGAATTAGTAGTGTTACAAGATTCAAACTGTTATTTAATTAGATTTAAATTCAACCCATTATCTTGTAGCATTTGGGGCTGTATTCCAATAGGCAGAGAAAATGGACTTAAAATCCATACAGTGTCGGTTCGAGTCCGACCAGCCCTACTGTTAATTTTTTACTTTTAAACTTGAAAGGTTGATAATGAATAGTAAGAGTTATTTTGTTGTAGCAGCATTTGCTAGTTTCGTTTTAAGTGTTTCACTTTGGTTTATGGGAAATGCTGATGTAGCACATGAGCAAGCTATTTTTGTTGGTTTATGGGTTCCTAGTATTCTTTCGTTAGGAGGATATTTTAATGGATAATTTCGCACTCTTCGTGTGCGGGGTTGTGGTTACGCTCATCGCAGGGATGGGCGTGATCACCTCTCAGGTTTTTATGGGATATTTTAAATACTTAGAAACCGAAAGACTTAGACAATTAAAAAAAGCACAAGCACAAATATTAGAATTGCAACAACAGCAGGAGAAGCAAAATGAGCAGATCAAACAGGTTGTGTAACGCTTACATTCCTAACACTAATCCTAAATCTGCTTATGCAGGATTCAGAATTAATACATGCTTAGAATTATCTGATCCTCATGGTGGCACTTTTATTGAATCCGTTGAAAACGGAGAAGAATTTTTAGACTTACTCCCTGAATCATTAGATGATCCATTATATAGAGTAGTTGCTATATACAACGAAGGCTATCACAGAGCAAGTAGGATCATATCAGAATTTTATAATGTTGAAGATGCAATGGTTTTTATAGCAGAATTAACAGGCTCTAAGGTAGATATTTACTCTTATTGATTTTAACACAATACTAACAATGCCGAAGTTGATTTTGCGTCTGAGAATGGGTATGATAAGACTTAGGGGTTTCAATAGCTGTTACCCCAACATCTATACTTCCCCACATAAGAGGAATATCATAATGAAAAATCGCAAAGGTTTTACTCTCATCGAATTACTGGTAGTTATTGCAATCATCGGCGTTTTAGTAGGATTATTATTACCTGCTGTTCAACAAGCTAGAGAAGCAGCACGAAGAATGTCATGTGCAAATAATTTAAAACAGCAAGGACTTGCTATGCACACATACATGGATGCACAAAGATACTTTCCTGCTGCTGCGTGGACTATAGATTCTGCTGGATCATCCCCTACTGGTAATCGTTCTGGTACAGAGCATAGTTGGAGAGCATTTGTTCTGGCTAATTTAGAACAAGGTAATACTGGTTATGACTTTAATAAAAACTGGTGGGAAAATACTCAGGCTATTTCTTTGAACGCATCTGTATTTATATGTCCAACAGCAGTTCCTCCTAATGGTGGTTATGCTAATATTGATGGGCCTAGTAGAGATAGTGATAGTGCTGCACCAAGTTTAAATCCTAATAATCTTGGATATACAGATTATGAAGTATTTACTGGTGTTAAAGATAAAATATTTCCTGCTGCTAGTGATCCTTATGCGGCGAAAGATCGTAACGAAGGATGTTTAATTAAAGATGCTGTTACTAAAGATGCTCATATTAGAGATGGATTTTCTAATACCCTTATGATTGTAGAGTGTGCAAGTAGACCTGATGTTTATAAAGCAAGTAATGGTAGATCGCCAACAGGTGTTACTAATCAGTGCATTGGTTGGGCAGATTCACTGGGGCCATTTAAATTACATGATGTTGATGCTAATGGAGATAAATGTAAGAACTGTCCCGGTAATGTACCTTTTAATGTGATTAATGATGGTGAGGCATACAGTATGCACCCCGGCTTAATGAATTGCGTATATGCAGATGGTTCTACTAGAACTATTAATGATAATGTAGATTTAAGAGCATTTGCTGCTGCTATTACCCGTGCAGGTGGAGAAACAGAAACTATTGATTAAATATAAAAGTTGTTGGATTATTATTGGGCTACTCTTTTTATATCTAGTGATGCTTCTCTCTGTTCCAAGGAGAGAGGTATCTGATATGGAGAAAGTTAGACAGTGGAAACCTAGAGATTTTTATTTGGTCTACAAAATGTGGACTGATGAGGAATATAGAAACGTAAATAGGAATACAGGAGATATAAAATGCCTTATATTAAAGAAGAAGCAAGATTAGAGTTAGACGATTGTGTTGATAATATGATAGATTGTTTAACTCACGGGAATAGTCTAAATAATGAGGAATTTGCCATTATTTTAGGTGAAATTAACTATACTTTTAGTAGAATTTTGATGGGAAGTATAGGCGAAATCTCATATCCTAAGATTGCTATGGCAACTGGTGTATTAGAAAATATAAAGCAAGAGTTTTATCGTCGTGCTGCTTCCAGTTACGAAGATAAGAAAATTATCCAAAATGGTGATATAAAAGAGTATAAAAATGCCCATTGATCCTATAAATAAAGCATTAATTGAAAATCAAAAACAACTTGCTGCTTTACAAAAAGAAAACAAAGAATTTAAAAAAATTCTAAAAACAATGGAAAGAAAAGTCGATCTTATTCTTGATAAAATTCAAGAATTTGAGGTTGTATTTGATGCTGCTGAATTAATTGAGGAACAAATAGAAAGACAAAACGAGTCTGAATATAATTCTGAATGGAGTCCTTATGATGATGAGGATTTTAATCCAGAAGATTATGAAAATTATGACGAAGATGATGACGACTCCCCATTTAATAATGGATATTGAAATTTGGTTTGACGACATTGTTGAAGATGAAGATTTAGAATATCCTTTTTTACCCTGTTGCGATTCAATCTGGATTCCAAATTAAATTAATGCTTGACACAAGCAATAGCCGATGTTATACTTAGGCTATCACAGGACAATAACTTTTTTGGAGACTAATAGATGAAACTCGCAGATCGTACAGTTGAAATTCACTCAAACGGTGTTGACGCAAGCAATCAATTCAGTATTGCACAGACAAGTAAAATGTTTAAGATTTTGTCAGACTCATTGTATTCTGACAAGGTTATGGCAGTTATTCGTGAACTATCGACAAATGCTAATGATGCTCATGTTGCATCAGGCAACAAAAATCCTTTCAAGGTTACGCTTCCTACACAAGCCAACCCTAACTTTACAGTAAGAGATTATGGTACTGGATTATCTCAAGAAGATATGGAAGAACTGTACACAACTTACGGTGCTAGTAACAAGAATGATAGTAATGATTTTACTGGGTGTCTTGGACTTGGTTCTAAGAGTCCTTTCGCTTATACTAAGAGTTTTTCTACCACTTCTTATTATAATGGTCAAGCGTATAATTACATAGCAGCTATGGACGAGGGCGGTGTTCCTAGTCTGAGTTTGTTTGGGGTCACTGAAACTGATGAGCCTAATGGCCTTGAAATTAGTTTTGCGGTAAAGCAAAGTGACTTCCAAGAGTTTACTAATAAGTCTAAGAGAATATTCCATTACTTTAAGACCAAACCTATTCTTGAAGGTGGTACTTGTAATCTTCTTGAGAACCATGAGTATTCTCATACTAATACTATTGTAGAAGGGACTAACTGGCGTGTTGGTAGAATATCTGATAATGATGACAAGTATCCTAGTACATATAACAGTCCCGGTGCTGGTATTGTGGCTATCATGGGTAATATTGCGTACCCAGTAGATTCCGATAAAATTATCGGTAAAGAAGAACAAGAGCAAAAGAGCGATGCTATACAGCGATGGAACAGAGCATTTAAAAAAGCTGATGTAGATAACTGGACTAACCTAGTCAAAGAGATATTAAACTCTGGACTATATCTTGAGATCACCTGTGATATTGGTGAACTAGAGATGGATGTTAGTAGAGAAGGTCTACAGTATACTAAGGGTGTTATTAAAACTCTTAGAGAAAAGACCCAAGATATTTATCTACAACTCAAGAGTAATATGTCAACCAAGGTTGAAGAGTGTACTAATCTTATAGATGCTTACCAAACATATTATAAGCTGGCTGATATTGCTGGTGGATATACTGCTGGTGCAGAATGGGTCGATTCACAAGGCAAGAAACATGATTTGTCTGCCGGTGAAGACTTAGATTATAAACTAGGCAAGCATAAGCAGTTGTATGTTATTAATTATCGTACTGCTAGTCATCGTTCCAAAAGAATGTTGTACCTTACACATAAAATTCATCACGAGAGTCTACAAGGTAGATCGTCTAATTATTGGGAAAAGACCCGTAAGACTAATCCTCTAGCCTTCTTTGTCTGCGACACTAGAAGTCCTGAGACTGCCAAGAAGATTGCTATTAGATATTGTAATCAAAATGATTGTATGGCATATCTTATGGTTGACACTCAAAATCCAGCAGAAGATTCTGGTGAGGGTTTCGCTAAACTTATCAAAGATATTGGTGGCGAAGAAAACGTCAAGAATATCTCTGAGTACCGTAGTCTGCTGCAATCTAGCACCAAGGGAAGAACTGGTACTGGTGCTGGTATGATCAGTAAAGACGAAATATTTCTACTAAAAAGTTCCAAAGATTATCAACCGAATGAGTGTTCTGATCTTAGCGGT
>WLWE01001913.1_pt1 | contig 14287 bp, 24 predicted proteins | sample 6718301 | NCBI WGS metagenome assembly WLWE01 (sample SAMN12718691, study PRJNA515312) | sponge metagenome | isolation source: marine sponge | host: Mycale hentscheli | place: New Zealand: South Island, Marlborough, Capsize Point | collected 2003-05-01 | reverse complement strand
GCTACGCCTGGTGCAGTTTGGATTTTGTATTCAGACTGTCCTGAAGTTGCTGGAGTATTTCCAACATTCATTACCATTCTTAAACCAAATCCAGTTGTACTTGCATTTGCCATAGTAGTTTCCTTTTATTATTAAAGTTAATTTGTTGGGTAGGAATTGCTAAATAATTAGCTTTTCTTTGTACCACCAAAAGTTACGCTAGATGTAGATTCGTTTCCGAATTTCATCCCAGCTTGCCGTTCCTTCATAAGATCGTTATTTATAGCTTCTTCTTTTTCTTGAGTCTTCTTATTATAGTAAGCCTCAATTTGAAGTGCGATCTCTTCTGGTATCCTTGCCAGCAAAAGGCCACCTACTCCAATGACTCCTGCGTATCTACCTTCAGACATTTGCGGATAATCTTGATCTGGATATTCGTCAGCTCTAACTAACTCGTATCCTTCTCTTAATGAAGCTGCAACATTTTTGGTATCTTGATACCCCATTGATTCAGCTCTTATCCACTGATGTCGAAAGCCTTTTGGCGCAGGCGGTGCATCGAGTGAGTTGGGTGGAGTCCAAGATTTCGGCGCCTCGGCCTGTGTTCTTGTTTGACTCGCACGTGAAGTTTTCATTTTATCTTTTTCCATATGCTTATACTCCTTCCGTGATTTTTAATTGTTTTGCATAATCTTCGAGTGGCACACCTAATCTTTTAGCTATTGCTACCTGCGAGGATGTGAGTTTCACAGTTTTTCTGCGTCCTTGTGGGGCTTGACGTTTAGCCGAAGCTACATTTTGAGCTGGTTTAGCTCTTTCTGTAGTATTTGATTCTATCTTATCAAATTTGTGCGGAAATTCAAGTCTTATTCTTTTATCAACTTCCGTATAATATTCGTCAGTTTTAGGATCAAAACCTTCTTCTTCCACTAACTTCTTATGTATATCAAAAGCAGTGTAAGTCATAGCAGAATCATTACCAAACCAAGAGTTATTTGCTGCCCACTCTTCCGCTCTAGGATCTGTTGCAGGTTTTCTATCAGTCCTTTGAGGATTAATAGTAACTTCTTTTTTTGGTTTTTCCGCATTCGTTTTCATAGAATTCAATCTTGCAGCATCCATAGTTAGATTTGCAATTTGTTCTTGAGCTGATACTTGAGCTTCAACATCTTGAGACTCAATAGCAGTTTTAAGAGCTAACTTGGCAGCAGCCAAATTAGTTTTAACTCTTTGTTCAAATTCTGAAACATAAGTTTTATCTAATTTAGATAATCTTCCTTCCATTTCACTTTTTGATTGATTTGCGGCTTCTGCAAATGCGATTGCTTCTTCTTTTTGTCTTTCAGCTTCTCGCATTTTACGAGTTAATTTAGCTATACGTTTTTGAACGCCTTCACTATATTCTTTTAACTCATCTTTTTTCTCAACTTCATCACCTTCTTTTTTCTCTTCAACAGGTTTTTCTTCTTTTGCTTCAACCTGTTCAACTTCTACCTTTTCTTCTTCTTGTGCAGTTTCTTCTTTAGGCTGCTTTTCATCTAAATTAATTTCAACTGGATTTTCGTCTCTTTCACCAACATCAATTAATTCATCGTTTTTTTGTTTTTCTTCTTGCATAGTTCCTTCCTATGTTAAATGTAATGAAGAATAGATTCTGGATCTTTTATAGTACCCAAAACTTCATCATCGTTTATTATTCGCACTTCTCCGCCTTCTATTGGTAATCTTGAACCAGCGTATCTGGCAAAAATTACCCAATCTCCTACTTTACACCAAGGCTCTATAAATTTTTCATTATCTTTATAAGCCAGGTCTCCCATTTTTAAAACATAACCACATGTTGTTGCAATTCTTGCTTTGTCTAATTGTTCTTGGGAAAATAAAATTCCACCTTTAGTTTTTTCTCTAGGTGTAAAAGGTAATAACAATAATCTGTAACCAGATGGTTCTGGTAGTTGTTCTGTTATATCTTTAATATTGTCGGGATCTAATCTTTTTGCGTGAGGTTCTTCTTTTACCTCTTCTTTATATTTTTCTTCTAGTGCATTGACATGTTTAGGAGTTTCCTTTTTCTCCTCCGATATCGATAACGTTTCCTTGCTCATTTTTTCGCTCCTTATAGTTTAGCAGGTTAGAGATTTCCTGTAGTATTATTGAATAGGCATGTGCCTGTCCTAATAAATACTTGTATTTTTCCATATTGTCAACTCCTCCGTCCATAACAGTTTCTGTTATCTGATTTTGAGCTGTATTTATTGCTTTTTTTATCTTATCTATTATTACTAGATCTTCCATTACTCTACCCACCTTTCTATTATTTTTAACTTATCTTCCGCTTCTGCAATTTTTGCAATCAATTTATCTATCTCATCTAAATGTTGAGGATGCTCTCCAATACCCACAGAATTCTTAGTATAGATATTTATAGTTGCTACTGCTTCTGCTATTTGTGCTTCGTATCTTTTTTTAAGTGCTTTTAGCATTTCCATCTTTTTCTAGCCTGACGTAGTCTAGAATTAGGATCTTTTGCTGCTTTTGGAAATTTTTTCATTTGACCTGCGCTTCTTGCACAGTACGACTTACGTCGGTTTGCAGCTTTGGACCCTTTTTTCACTTTACCAGTCACGGCTGTTTTTAGTTTAGAACCGGGATTTTTTCTTCTGTAGGCAGCGACACCGGCTCTAGTCATGCCTGCTCCAGACTTTGTAGGTCTAAAGTTTTTTTTATTTCTTGCAGGCATATTATCCTGTCTCCTCATACCAATCCTCCCATACTCATACTTTTTCTTTTCTTTGCAAATGTTTTAACATTTGTTGGTTTTGGTCCTGTATTACCTGCCGCTCTCTTTCGTCTGACAGCACTCGCCCTTTGCGAGTCGCTCATCCGTGTGGCTTTGGCAAGGGGCACGCATTTTGGATACTTCCGTTTGGAGTCTTTCCTTTGTTTTGAACGACCACACTTTGAGAAAGAACCATCTTTTCGTTTGCTCCCAATATCTACCCATTTTTGATCGAACCATTTTTTTAAACCAGCCATTTTATGATCTAAGAATTTTTTTATTCATTCCTTTTTTACAGATTCCACCACCTCTAAAATTTATTCTACCGCCGTCTTTTTTTCCAGCGGGTTTAGGTCCTTTAAAATCTTTTCTTTTTGTACCAGATGGATCTTTTATTTTACCTGCACATATTTTAGATGCATAGGCATTTGCATAAGCGCTTGGGTATACCTTAAATTTTCTCTTTGCTGCTGATTTACCTCTGGGACATAGTTTAGTCATTATGATCTTGCTGTTTGTTTTGCACGTTTGAAGTCAGATGCTTTAGGTGCACCCTTTGCACCTTTTTTTCGCATCTTACCACCACGTTTTCTTTTAGCGTGAATGTTTGCGTATAAACCTTTTCTCGCCACTATTTTTTCCTTTTCTTAACTCGTCCACCTTTTTTCATAAAGCCCATTTTATTTCTAACGGGTTTAGGAAGTTTACGTAGACCTTTTCCTTTTTTACCTGCTGGTACTGGTTTCATTTTTTTTTCCTTTTCTTATCAACGTTTTTTATTTTACCTTTGTTCTTAGATGCATAAAAAACTTTTGCAGCTTTTTTCTTACCATAAGTCTTTTTCATAGACTTCATGATTTTTTTACCTTTAGGTGTAAGAGGCATTATCTATTGATTTTGCCTTTTTTCTTCATCTTGCTACCGAATTTTCCATAAGACTCATCTCTAGAAGCTTTTAATTGCTTCTTAGTTCTTTTCTTTTTGATTCTCATAGCGATAGACTCATCTTTTCTAGCTTTGTAGCCTTGTTTTTTCTTACCGACTTTGCCGCCTTTTTTCATAGCGCCTCTATCCATAAGTTCAGTTGGTACTCTTTTCGATCTCATGTTTACACCTTGTCCACGTGAATACATCATATCTCCAGTTCTGCCACCCATTCCACCACCAGCTTTTTTTACTCTAGCTGACATGTTTCTTATGCCGTAGTTGTTTCTCATTATTTTTTTCCTCCGTTTTTAAATATTTGTGTTCCCTTTATACCAAATATACTCGCCACGACAAGGATCCACAAATTTGTAAACCATGACGGTAGTGTTGAAAAGTAATCGAAGAAAAGTTTTACCTTTTCCATCGCCGCCGGATCGTCCGACATGACCGCCCACATCAACACAATGATGGGCGCCGAAATTATTACGAGAACAAATTCATCTTTATAATCGTTTTGTCTCGCTTCTAGTAATTTGCCTTGGTAAGTTTCTTCACCGCGAGCCATTTTTTCTGCATGCATCAATTGTGCATCAGACATGGCCATTTTAGTTTTCTGACGGTTAGAATATATCTTTGCGCCAGCTTGCATAGCAATCTTTGCTAAACTGAACCAAGCCATACTAGTACCAAGTAGCTTTAACTGGTTTTTTGTCAGGTCTCATACGTTTTGTACCTCTAACATCAACCACTTGAGACTTATCTGGGTCAGTAGCTTGTATTTCAACGCCACCAGTTTGGTATCCGTCTTTACCAACACCTAATTCTTTTTCAATTTTAGGTGCTTTGACGTAACCTTGACCTCTTAAATAATCTTTTGTCATATTGTTCTCCTTATTGTTTAATTATAGCTATTTTTTTTTGAAATTTCTACCAAAATCGTGAATTTTGCTTGAATCAGACATTTGTTGTTTAGCTAAAGACACACTTGCTCGTAAAGCAGCCAAATCTTCGTTCTGTTCTAACTTTGCTTCTTGATTTTCTTGGTTCATCATAGCTCTCATCTTGTCAAGATTTAATCTTTCTTGACCTTCTTCCTCTTTTCGCTCATTGTCTCTCGCTCTTAAGTCAATTTCTCTAGCTTTTAACTTAACAAGAGGGTCTCCACCAAATTCACCACTAATTTTTTCTTCTTCTTGAACATATTCTTTAGTCATTTCAGCAATTAGTATTGCTTTTCTTGATTCGATTGCATTAGTAACTTCTTGAATACGTCTTTGAGCTTGCATAACTTGTGGATTTGCCATCATACCACCTGCCATTGCAGGATTTGTTGCTCCCATTTGTTGTAAGTTAGTAGTAAGAGCTTGTAATTCTTGTAATTCATTAACAAATTCTAATTGAACTTGTTCTTGAGCCATTAAACTTATGTGTTCTAAAATATTTTTTTGTAAAATTGCTAAAACAGATGGATTATTTTGTACCATATTAAGTCCCATGAAATGTAAATGAGCATCAATATGTGCTTTGTGGTCTTGACCAGGGAAAGCTTGTATTTGTTTACCTGACATTGCCATAATATGTTCTAATGCTGGGTCCATTGGCATTGGTTTTGGTGGAGGAGGTAAAATTGCATTTACATTTTTAATACCTAACGCATCATACATTGATCTATAAGCTTGATATAAATTATGTATCTGAGGATTTGATTGTGCTAATTGTAATTGTGATTGAGCCATAGATATTCTTTGTGTTTGTGAGAATATATTTGGATCAGCAACTGGAAGTATATCTACTCTTTCATCAAAATCTTGAACTTTAATTTCTCTTGATGCACCTGGTACATCATAAGGATAACTTGGAGGTAGATATGTTTTAAAAACATTTGATAATAATTTAAATTCTTCTTTAAGACCTACATATAATCTTTTGTGTATCGCTGACATTACACGTGAACCACGTTCTAATAATGCTACTGTCGTACCCACTGCAGCTTGTTGATTCATATCACCTACTTGCATATCTGCGATGGCCGCGAAACGTTGGCCTGCATTAACCACAATACCCATTAGTTGTAATAATGTTGCATCTGGTCCTTTAAAAGGTAAAGGCATAAATTGATCTCTGATGTTTCCACCTGGTGCGTCTACATCTCTAAACTCTCCAGGTTGTAAAGGTTGTGCATCATCTCTAACTCTTATACCTCTCGATTTAAATCCAGCAGGTAAATTAGCTAAAGTTCCTGCATCAAGTAATTGTCTTAAAGCAGCTGTAGCTGTTCTTGTTAAACCACCAATCATGTGAATTAAACCAAAACCATAAAAACCTGTGCCAGGTAAAAACTTAAATTGTACAAAGTAATTTATCTTTTTCTTTAATTGATCTGTTGGCTGATAATTTCTTCTAATAGATAAGATTTTATTATTTGATTGTGCAATTGTTACAATGTAAGGTAATTTAATTCCAGTAGGTTCGCCGTCTTCACCTTTATCTTCATAACCTTCTAAATCTAAATCTGTATGAATTTCTAAAAGTGTATATTGATCTTCTTGACCATCTTTTGATATACCTTCTAATTCTAATTTTTTATCTTCTAATTGATTTTCTGTAACCGGAGGAGATCCTAATTCTATGTCTCTATAAAAACCACTAACTTGTTGTTTTCTTAAATCATTTTCAGAAATTTTTACAACATGAATAATAGCTTCTGCATCTTCTAATGAGTTTGCAGAATAAGGAACAATTAAATCATCTGCAGGAATAAATTTAGAGACGGCTCTACCTAAAAGATCGTCATAATAAACTTTCTTAAATGTAGAGCCGGACAGGGGAAGATAGAAAAGCATTTGATCAAACTCTGGTTCATATTCTTTCATTTGATCCATAATTTGATAATTCATAAAATCTGCTACACGTTTAGCTTGTTCTTCTTTAGGTACATTAATGTCTCCTAAAATTTGAGTTCTTACGGGACCATCACTTGGTAATAATTCTTTGTATGCTTGTGCTTGAAATTGTGTAACCGCTTCAGCAAGCACAGGGTGATTAACACCAGATGCACCTCTGAAAGGTTCTGTTCTTCTTTCGTATTTGAAACCTAATAATTCTAAACCTTCTCTGTAAGACTGTTCCCAGTCTCCTCTTGATTCTTTGTAATCTGTATATTGATCATAAAGTTTTGAGCCAAGTGGATCTAAAATATTATCCCCTAAAAATTCTGCTAAATTTTCAAAATGATCTTGACCACCACCTGGTGATGCAACTGCTGGATCAAAAGAAACTTCAGCTCCACCTTCTTCTGTCATTTCTATTTCAACAGGGCCACCTTTGGTTTGTACTTCTTCAACTTTTTCTTTTACTGCTTCTTCAATCTCTGCTTCGCCTGGAAGCTCTACAGTCGTTTTTTGATTGGGCAAAGATTTATCTATTGTAGCCATTTGTTATTCTACCTTGATTTAAATAATGATTCAACACCTGATACTTCAATATCAGGGATTTGCATTACAGTCAATTCCATAATGCCTCCGTCTTTTTTCTTCTTACGTCCTAAAAACTCATCTAAATTAGAAATAGGACTACGTAATTCGTCAGCGTCTTTTCCTGCTTCAGTAAAAACTTCTTCAAGTTCATCTAATTCTTTAAAAGGAACTCCTTTTGTAGTCTCATCTGTAGTCACTCTAATTTCTGCTAGACCTCTTGTTTCTTGATCAGTCATAAACTCTACATTTGAACTACCTGTACCTCTATCAAACTCAACTTTAATATCTGGTCTATCTGGATGAACATAAGTTTCTATTCTATTTCCTTCAGCTATTTTTTTACCTTCACGCATAACTTTTCCAATTACTGCTTCATAAAATTCAATACCTTTGTCAGCTACGGACGCAATACCTTCTCTTACAGGTTCTTTCTGTAAAAATTTTAATTTACTCATCATTGGCATTGATGCCAAAAGTCCAAGTCCTTTTAAAAAATCTCGTCTGTTCATTATGCTGATAAATCCATTTGTTCTTGTGCTTGCGCCAGGTAAGCTTCTCTTTCTTCATCTGACATGCCTGCTAGTTTTTCTTTTTCTGCTTGTAGAGCATTGTAACCCATTTTTCCTAAACCTAAAGCAGTAATTCCTGCTCCCACTGGAGTTAACATCGCGCCCACTCTACCTAAACTTAATGCTTTGCCTAATGCTCCCGTAACACCTTTAGCACCAATTCTTTTTGCTGCTTCTGGATATAATAATTCTATACCCACCATAGGATCTACAGTTGCATCAACTATATTTTTTCCTTCGTCTAAATTCTCCTTTATTGTGGCGCCAGCAAAACCTGTCGCTGCCAATGGAGATGCAAGGGTACTTAACAAACCTTTTAATATTTTACCTGTACCTTGTCTTACTGTTTTACTTAATAAGGGTGCTGAAGCGATGGCCGCTGTTGGCATTGGATTGTCCGCTGCCCATTCAAGCATAGTTTTATTTGAAACTGGTTCTTCTGTTTTAGGATCTATAAAAGCTCCCGCATCATCACTATATTTAATTGGTGTTTCTGGTTCTTTAGATTCATCTGCTTGTGCAAGAGTTGCTATAGCTCCCGCTCCAGCCGTGCCACCTATTACTGCAGTTGCTATCTTTCCTATTTTAGGAACTTTTTGTAAAGCTTGTAAATATTTACTTGTTTTTGCAGCTCCTGTTCCTTTGATGTCCTCAAATATTTTTACTCTTTCATCAACATCTGCTGTCATTAATTTTTTATCTACACCTTTAAAAGTTTCTTTAGAAGGTCCGGTAGTTTCAAAATTTTTAAAAGCTGTCTGTAGAGTTTCATTAAAAGGATTTTTTAATTCTGATAATCTTTTAGTTTTTGGATTAATAACAACTTTATTGTTTTTAATATCAAAATTTCCTATTTTATATCCTGTTTTATTTACAAATTCTTGTTCAATATCTTTAGCTCTTTTTAAAATACCTTGTCTCATAGCAGGATCCGTAATTCTTTCAGCGTCTTTTCTTAAATTATTAATTTTTATATCATAAGGTCTTTTAATCTGGTTAAGATCATCTTTGATATACTCTATAGCTAAAAAGTTTTTTTTATAATTAGGAAAATCTCTCATCATAGCTTTAATATCTGTATGGTCTCCTGCTACTTTAAAATCAAAAGCATTTGTCATGTGAGCAGTATTTGCAATTAAGTTTATTTGTTTTTGAGACAGTCCTAATAATTTAGCCATGGTGGCATTACTTACTTGACCAGCTCTAGTTGTGGCTTCAATAAAATTCTTTTGAATATTAGAATTTAAATAATTTTTAGGGGGTTTTATTTTAGAATAAAGTTTAGCTTCATACCTTCCTTTATCGCCTGCATATAGACTACCTAGTTTTCTCATTCGAGAAATTAATTCACTTTCAGCTGTGCCTAAATCTTTTTTTGTGGCTTTAGCAAAAAGCTCAACTAATTTAGCTCTTCTTGCTTCAGGAGCTATATCGTCTTTAAAAAGTTTTAAATTTTTTTTAACAATTTTATCTAATGCTTTTACTTCAGGAAATATTTTAGTATGTCTAGTCTTTATTAGATTTGATTCACCCAAACGATCAAGAGCACCTATCACAAAATTTCTAGACATTTTTAATTTAGGGTATTTAGCATTAATTGCTTTTGCAATTGCACCTGGATTATCAAAATCAGGGTTTTGATCTAAAAATTTTTGTAAAAGTTTTTCTCTTAAAATTCTTTCTTTATCTGGAATTCGAGATCCTCTAAGAGTTATTGCCATTATCTTTTCCTTACAAACATTGTAGCGATACCACCTTTTTGATAACCAATGATACCACCATCTTTTTCTCCACTACCATAATCTTGTGTACTAGCACCAGCATAACTTCCATCAGCTCCTTCATATGAAGCTTGAGTTTCTTCGCTTGCTGCACCAGACCCATAGTCTTGATAACCCATTCTATTTATTTCATCTCGTGCAGCTGCTAAAGCTGCTCTCTTAGCTAATTTTTCTTCTAATTCTAATCTTTTAGTATATGCTATTTCATTAGCTTTTTTTATTGCGTCGAAGCCTTTATCTACAGCAGGTCTTCTTATGTAATTTTCAAATACCATTGATCCTATTTTTGGACCAAATACACCTTGAATAGCTTTACTGATAGGTCCAAATAAACCAAGTCCTGCTGTTTGTCCTTGAATATCTGCAAACTCATCTTCTTCAATACCACCCAATAAACCTAAACCTTCTTCAATACCACCCAATAAACCTAAACCTGGACTACCTAAACCTGCTCCAATAATATTTGTAGGACCACCAAGTGCAAAATTAATTCTACCGCCGTCCGCTTTCATTCGTGGGTGCTTACCGGTTTTTTGTATTTCTAAAATTTCTTCAAATGTTTCATCACCAAAAAGTTTTATGTCTGGAAAAGTTTCTTGAAGTTGTTTTTCTATAATGTCTGTGCTTGCTCTAGCACCAGGAGATTTCATAGCCTCAACCATCTCATCCCCTTTACCTGGACCTTTTGCTTCGTCGTAAATTTTTTTAATGTCTTCACCAAAGTCTTGTGTGCCACCCATAATAGTTTTATCAGGATTTAAAGTTTTGCCTTTCATGTCTAGAACTTTTGCAGACTCATCAGCTCGTTGTCTTGCTTCTTGTTTGATTTTGATAAGATCCAAACCTTCAGGATCTTTCTTCATCATCTTTTGATAACCTCTGATTAATCTATCTAATATGATTTGATAATTTTCTTGTGCTGCTTGTAATGCGCCTAGGCCAAATTTAATTTTGCTCATCAGTAATATTCTATTTGTGGTTTGTTAACCGATTGGTCTTTTTCATCATCTGGATGCATAATAAAACCTCCCTGTCTAAATCGCATCACGGCTTGAGTCATTGAATCAACTAAATCGTCATTGTCTCCATACGGAAACGCTGCACACTCTTCTATTACCTCTTCTGCAAATTTATCTTCAGGCGCCCATATCTGACCAGACTCAAATAATGGTGATACGGCGTTTACTCTAGCATGTTTGTCGTTCCCCTTACTAGGTGTGTAATTTATAACAGGAATACCAAGTTTTCGCAACTCATATGTCAATGGTAAACCGGAAGCTTTAGATTCTATAATAACTGTATCAGGGTTCCAATATTTGTATTGATCCATTGCTACTCTACGTAATTCTGGAAACTCTAATCGTTCTTTGTGTGCATCAAGTAGAATTAGATTCGGTCCGCTGTCCTCGTTTGGATAAAATACGCCCCATGTTGTAATCGCAGAATAATCAGCGGTTTCTTTTTTGAGGAACGCGGTGTCATAAGATTGTATAATATGTTCAAGTTTTGGAATATAACTTTTATCCCACACCTTCCACCATTCACGTTTAATTAAAGATCCTTCTTCTGATGTTGGATCTTGCATCCATTGTGCATTCCATTTAGCCACGGACAGCGAAGCTTTGACAGATTCTAACTCATCAAGTTTCCAATATTGTGGCCAGACTGGTTCACCTGATGGCATGATCGCTGGAAACTCTATGACCTCCCATTGATCTGATTTTAATTCTTTTTGAGATTTAATTAACATACCAGTTAGATCTTTTGTATTCCATCTAGTCATAACAACTACAATCGAACCACCAGGTTGAAGACGTTGTCTTGGTCCTGATGTATACCATTCGTAAGCTCTCTCTAGTGCTTGTGCATTCAACGCGTCTTGCTCAGAGTGTGGATCATCGATGATAAGTAAGTCCGCTCCACGGCCCGTGATTGCCGAGCCAACGCCGGCTGCGTAGTATTCACCACCTTGTTCTGTTTCCCACTTACCAGCGGCTTGACTGTCCTCTCGTAATCTTGTTTTGAAAACGGATTGGTATTCTGCGCTATCAATTAAGTTTTTAGCTTTACGTCCAAAGCGGATCGCTAATTCAGTTGTGTGAGTTGTTTGTATAATCTTAAGATCCGGTTTACGTCCTACCATCCAAGAGGGTAAGAGGTAAGACGCAAATTCAGATTTAGTATGCCTAGGGGGCATATTAATTATTAGTCGTTTACATTCACCATTTGCCAAACGATTAAATTTTTCTGCAATTTCTGTATGGTGTTTGCCTTCAATAAATTCAGGCCATACATGTTTTACAAAGGCCAGGAAATCATTTTTAACTTTGTTTTCTTTTTTCTTTTGTGAGAGCTTGATGGCGTACTTCATAAACTCTTTACGCACATCTGGTGGTAGTTTATCTATTAAATCTTGTTTCATAAAAATTTTTGCAGAATTTTTTTCACTTCTGTTTTCGTACCATAATTTCAATTTTATGGGGTACCCCCTTAACTTATTACCATTTTCTATTTTTAGCAAGTGAATGTCTAAAAGTTGGGTATAGGGTGGGCCCGCGGTCCACGTGCGACAAAGTGTCGCAGGGGGTGCGACAATTTGTCATATTGACAAACTTTTTGGGACCCCTCAATTCGCGAATCGGGGTGCGACATTTTGCGCCTTTAACCTTGCAAGGCAAGTTATAAGGTCAAGTTATGAAAACAAAAAAAATAAAAAACTTTAAAATGAATAACGATGTTTACAAATTAAGAAGACAAGTTATTGATTTAATCTATGAAGCTAAAAGAGGTGGAGTAAACTTACCACGTATCGAAGTTCGTATTGGTGAGCAATCTTCAATTAAACATAGAAATGTTTTAGGGTGTGCGAAGATGACTGGTAATCAAATGTGGATCACAAAAAGCGCAATTGATCTAGGCACGGACACTTTAAGAAATGTTGTATTTCACGAAATTGCACACGCAGTTTACGGAACGGAACACGATGAGAAATGTCCGTTAATGCAATCAGCATTAAATACAATATTAAACAAAGAGGATTGCTTAAAGCATCTTCTTAAATACCAACAGTAGAAAGAAAAATATGAACTATACAGTAATAGAACCCGGAACGAGATTAGTCGAAGAAAAGTTAGAAAGTGGCTATACGTTCCAACAAGAGTTATTACTTCAAGCGTTAAAGAGAGAAGTAACAACAGGTATGTTAATGACTAACCCTAGAGTTACAGGGTTTACGTCATTTGCAAAAGCCGTTCTTAATTTCTTAAATGATAAGAAAGCACCGAGAACGAAGAAGAACCTTTATAACTATTTAGTTAAAAAAGGTGTGTATGATAAAGTTTCATGGGGCAAGAAATAATGAAACTTATCGTTCAAATAAAAAATATCTACGGGGTAAATAGAATTTACCCCGTATGTGAAAAGTCGAAAAGCTTTTCGCGGATTGCGGGGCTTAAAACCCTACAGCCGACCACGATCGATGAAATCAAAAAGCTAGGGTATAAAATAGAAACAAGAGGTGAGAAACTATAATGGTTAAAACCTTTAAAATAAATCTAGAAGATATGTATCTAGATACTAAACAACCTAAAAAGCATCAGCAGAAATTTAAAAGATTTCTACTGACTAAAGAAGATCAAGAGAGAATAGCTGAACAAAAGAAAAATATTCAGCGAGTAGATGCTCAAGTGAAGGGGGTTAAATGGTAGAACTCTTTTTAGAAACACCGCTTGAACTTAAAATAATTATTTTAAGTTTTGCCGTGTTTGGCTTTGCTCTATGTTGGGCAACTAAACGCGATGAGCGGAACAGCTTTGACGAGCGTTATAGACGATATAACAAATACAAATAACCAACGTACCCCGAACCGCTGAAAGCGGTTCGGGGTTTTTTAATGCGACAATTTGTCATATCCATTTTTAATTTAAAAACGTATATCAATAAATCAACTTAAACAAATATAAATTGCAATTATATTTGGCTTTGTGGCAGAACAACAATTAAGTGGTTGTAATGCACGGGTTGAGAGGGTTAGGCGCTACTGCGTTAAGACACTCAATTCGGTTTTTAGTACCGACCATATCTTAAATGATTTGGACACTTCGGGAAAAATTGCGGGTAAACCAATAAGCCCCGCCGAGCATAGTTAAACCTTTTGTTTAATATGATGTAAACACAAACAAAAGGGGTCAAAATGGTAATTGTTATTATCATAACTTATTTAAAACCCCCGTCATTAATTTGGCGGGGGTTTTTTACTTTAGAATAATTCTAAACTATTTTTTTTTATTTTTTTAGGGAGGGTGGGCCCACAGGCCACGAGCAACTGTCCGTTTTGGGTTTTTAAATTTTATAGGGTGGGTGGGCCCGTAGGTCACGAGCTGCGACAATTTGTCACATTGACAAGCGGGCAACGGAACGCGACGCGCGGGCGGGCGCGCGCGGGCTGTGAATCGCGGAGCGCTTAATTATTTTTTTGATTGATTAATATTTTTTGTATGAGTTGCCAATCGTTAACCGCTAACGGTTTAACTTCTCTATGATCTAATAGTAGACCTTCAATAGATTTACTTTCATAAAGTTTTATGGTTGAGGGAAGGCGGGGCGGGGCGTGTTCTAATAACAAAAAATTACGTTTAGTTTTTTGAGTTGCCCATAGTATTTGATGAGGGGAAAATTTAACTTTTTTTGTAGTTGTATATTTTAACTCAACCATAAAAAACCCGCATAAATCATTATAACAAAGGCAATCAGGGACGCCGTGATTTATGTATGTTT
>WLWE01001909.1_pt1 | contig 14303 bp, 17 predicted proteins | sample 6718301 | NCBI WGS metagenome assembly WLWE01 (sample SAMN12718691, study PRJNA515312) | sponge metagenome | isolation source: marine sponge | host: Mycale hentscheli | place: New Zealand: South Island, Marlborough, Capsize Point | collected 2003-05-01 | reverse complement strand
TAGTAGATTGCTACCCCTCATCAGACTGATTATAACTTAGTATCCAATAAGTAAAGAACGTCACTAGACCTAACTAGTTGGATTCAGCGTTACGGCGCTTTATCCCTTGCAACAATTTTAAGTTACAGACGCCTCTCGGCGTTTCGCCCTATCAGGGCTCATCAGTGTAACTGATTAACGATTACTTTTGTATATCTCAGCCAATCCACATCTCATCACGAAAATATATTTGTGCAATTGAGGTGTGTTTTTCATCGCATCAAAGATGTGAAATTTCAAATTCAAGTAGGCATTGATGTCGTTTTTACTCTTGTTCATAAGGCATTTAATTTAGTCCTTGATTCGTTTCAACAATACAATGGTACGACAGCTATTTGGATTACACAAGGGTTATACACACTTTTTTTCACAATTGAGTATAAATACCTAGGCATCTAAATCTTCCCTTAGTATGACCTATGCGCACGTAAGGGGCTGACCCAGGGTTGGTATCCATCAGCCTAAAGAAACGCCAGGAGCGTGGATGTGTGAGCGTGTGAGAGTGTGTTGGGTTGAGGTGTATGGTGGGGTGGGGATTGTTCCACCTATGGACAGAACACCATCGGCAACTAGTCTGTTCCACCGGATCAGCTAGCCGTCTGTAAACCAGATAGTTACATAGCTATAGCTGAACCAGTACTGTAGATAGCAAACGCTAAAAGTTTTGACAATCAATACTTTATCTGTAGGGGGTGGGGTTTCAGATTTCACTTCGGATTGCGTGCGCCAACGTTCTATACTATATATAATCCCCCACCTAAACATTACTCATCCCTTTTTTAAGGGGTATATGAGCTGTTTAGAGTGCTTTTGAATGGACATAAAGCTGTTAAGTATGATCAAGCTAGTCGGGGGAGGTTTTCGTGCAGGAGAAAGAAGGATACTGGCAGGAGCAAACAGCTATTAAAGCTGTGCGAACTGACAGGATCTGGGGGTGTTTACTGTGGGGATAGTTTTTGCCGCTCTCACAAAGTATCTGAGCGGGTCTCTGCTTGGGGCGACGACCCTCCAGATACGTGGTGATTTTTCCGGTAGAGCAATGAAGATTTAAGAGGAAAGAATCTTTATTGCGGGATTAACCTAGAGCGAAGTTACAACTTTTTTTTGATATATGACAGAAAAAGACTAACTTTATTTTCGCTAAACAACTTAACATATGATAGGATACATATACGTAACCATAACAGATGATGGCTGTTACTACATAGGACAGCATAAAAGAAAGTCATTCGATAAGAGCTACAAGGGTAGTGGTAAACTCCTTTCTGAAAAATGCATAGTAGAATGCAGGATGATAGATCAGGCAGATACTATAGAGGATCTACAAGAAAAAGAAAAATATTGGATACACAGGTGCGCCAGTAAGATGGGAGAGAAGTGTCTTAATATAGACGCCCGTGCTTCTGGAGGGAGTCAGTTAGTATATGTACATCTAAAGACTAAGAATGCTTTTTACGACGTAACTGTATTAGCAGACAGATATAAGGTTTCTGTTAGCACTGTGTACAGATGGATAAACAGATTTGATTCAGAGCCCAAGGCTTGGTCAAATGCCAAGGAGAGGGGGAAGAAGTTAAAGAAGTACCAGAGAGAGCTTATGTACGATTGGGTGCTTATGAGTATGAATGACTACTTCAAGGTTAAAGACTTTAATATTAAATAGGTTGTTTAGCGATTACCTATGGGAAGGCAGCTGTTAGGGCTGCCTTCTATATTTTGTACCTTTGTACTATGATAATAAAGAAGAAGACAAACAACAATCCTATCAAGACCAAAAAGAAAAGTGGTAGTGGGTACGATGCTATGATGAATCACCTGATCTCTAAGAAAGGTGGAACACCCCAGCAGTATGAACAGCTAATGGATATCATCGCATATCACGAAACAGGTCCACGTCAGCGTATGAAATCTAATGCTATACAGTTGATAGAAGATGCCGAGGGGAACCTAGTACCTCAAGGTGTGGGCAAGGGGTTGTTTATGTTTGAGGCTGGTGAGAAAGCCGACGGCATAACTTCAGTGAATAGAACCTACAGAGAGTTAAAGGATAACAACATACCTATTCCTGCTTGGCTAGAAGAAGCCTACAAGCAAAAAACACTAGACGCTTCTAAACTAACAGCTGAACAGCAGAAGGTATTGTTTATTGGAAAGTACCTGCAGCATCCTAGTGCAGACCTCGGCAAGTATGCCAGCGGCGATATCTCCGCTAAAGACTTCTGGGGTAAGTACCACCACGCAGGTGGTGCGTCCACAGACTACGATCTGTTTGAAGATTCCACGTCGGCTTTTATGGAGAGCGATTACTATAAAGGTGATACAGCTAAGAAGAAAGCGGATAAGGTTAGCGATGTTATGGACGAAGATTTTTTCTCAGGCGTTTCTCGTGTAGCACAGATGGCTGTGAAGGCAGGCCTAAAGAAATAATCAATACAATAAATAACTATCTTTGCACTTGATCATTGTATAATGTCTTATGAAGTTAAAAAAGTATAAACACGGCGGATCCAGCAAAAAGCAGAGTAACAGCTACTTGAAGGGTGGTCAAGTTAAGTTAGACAAGAACAATGACGGAGAACTAACAGAGGAAGACTTTAAACTTTTAAGAAAACAAAAAACTAGTATGAAGACGAAAAAGAAATCGTTGTACGCTGAATATGGTGCATTGGTTAAAGCAATGAAACGCTACGAGAATGGCGGAGAAACAGATCCACCAAAGAAAGGCGGAACATTCGATACAGTAACCGTTGTTGATGACAAGGCTACAGGCAAGGAAGGATTGGTTGAAACTTTCCAATGGAAAGGCAACTCCTTGAACAAAGCTATTGACAAAGTAGATAAGCTTATTGACTACAATGTCAGAAAAGGAGTTTTCGGCTCAAAAGAAGAAGCAGAACAGTTTAGAGATAAAGCTCATACTCAATTAGCTAGAGGTAATTTTGGCAACCTTGAGAGAATGTTAGACGGTGAAACAAAATTGTTCAAACCTGCACAAGGTTCAATGGGTGCGGAGACTAGGTTCGGTGGAATGGATTTCGATCGAATGGGTCTTAAACAAGGATATGTAGAGGTTGAGCCTTCTATGATATCAAAAACTGATGAAGGCGCCACTATGGAGCAATTAACTCCTGAGCAAGCCGCAGAGGTAAAACGTATGCAGAAAGAGACTGGTGATCCTGAAAGAGGTTTTAAAGGAAGCCGTAAAGCTGTTTTGTTACCCGACGGTACACCTTCAGGTCAATTCTCTGAAGAAATGCTATCACAGTTCGGTGAGCTAGGAGCTCCAAAAGATCGTAGTGCCGCAAAGCCTAAGAAGGAATCCAAGCCTAGCTCTGAGTACGATGCAGGGGTGAAAGCTTATCAAGCGGACCTTAGAGCAGCTAACGAAACACTCAGTAACTTAAAGAGTGAGTATGGTAAGTTTGGAAAGCTTGGTAAAAACAGCAAGAAGGCTCAGGATCTTAAAGCTGAGATCGATGCGATTACTAACGACCGCAAGAAGTTGCGCCGCCTAGGTAGTGATTTAAGTGACTCTAAAGGCTTCGCAGATTACGAGAGCAAGAGAAATGAGATTGAGTTTGAATACTAAATCTAAACTCTACTGAAATAAAAAAGCCCCCTCAAACGAGGGGGCTTTCTTTTTATAGCTCTTCAGGATGCCTTGTGTAGATGATCGCTAATCGATCGACGTATTTATTGATACACACTATGCCTCTTAGTCCGGGGCGTTCGAATTCGAATACCTCTTCATCATCAGTCTCGAACACGAATGGAGCTCCAATTGTAGACATATCCGCTACAATATCGTAGATAGCGTAGATGCTGTCGATGTGTCCGTAGAATTCGTAGCATTCGTGTAGTCCGAATTTTGTTTCGTTGACGTGATCTAACTCAATGCCTAAGCCTTGAAGTTCTTCCGGTAGTTGCTGTGCAATTGCTTGACTCCCCAAGCACATTGCCAAAATGATCATTAATTTTCTCATAGTATTAAAGTTTGATTCTGATACAATGATAAACAAATAAAATCATACCAACCAAAAAAAATGTGAAAAAAAATTACAGTATATTTGTAACTTACTATATATCAGCATTATGAAAGCTAAAAAAAATTCCTACGCATCATCTAAAAAGAAGCAGTATAAGGAAGGCGGCAAGTCAGACAAGAAGGTTATGATCGACGCCCCAAAGGGATACCACTGGATGGATGTAAAGGGTCGTTTCTATCTTATGCCTCACGAGGGAGACTTCGTTCCCCACGAAGGAGCTTCACTAAAAGCTCCGTTCAAAGTGATCACCCAGCATAGTAAGTAATTACAGCTTGGTGCCTCCTTTGGCTCTGGGATCTACAGGTACGTTTATCTGCTCCTCCCCAGCCATCTTTCTATAAAACTTGCTGACCATCAGCCTGCCGTTCTGCGATAGCGCATACCTAACACGGTAGCTGTACTTTGTTTCTTCACGAAACATATACTCCTCCATAGTCTCAGATCCAGAGAGCCTGTCGAAGTGCTTATATATGTAGCCCTTCGCCTTGAGGGGTTGGATGAGACGTTGCCACATCTTCCGCTTACTATAGAAGTAAGCCTTCGATGCATAGTCGATGGTGAAGAACTCTAGATCATATATGAATACCATAAACCGGATCTCCGCCTCGGATATGTTGTAGTTCTTAGCCATATCACGTAGGGCTAGATTCAGGTACTTCAGGTCGTTGGATTTTATGTATCTGTCTTTGATAACGGAGAAGTCTCGATACATCTTCTTCCTAGACACCTCGCTCTTAGGCATAACATTGAATTTAATATCTTTGTACAAAATTAATATTTATGAGCACGCTCTCAGGACAAAAGATAAAAGATAAGTTCGGGAACCTCCTTCACGTGGAAGGTGGAATCACCTCAACCACTAAAGATGTAGAGGACGGAACTGGCGACGCATCAGCACTGAAGCTGTCAACAACTACGGTAGAGGTAGACGGAACACTAAACTTTACCTCAGCCCCTTCAACAGATAACTCTGAGCAGACAGCGTTGTTTATCAACGCCTCTGACAATGTGGTAAAACGTGAGCTAGGCACATCTGCATTCAAGCCAGAGAGACCTCGCATCATCGCACGCCAAGCCACAGATGATGCTATTACCTCCGGTAATAATTCAGATATGGCTTTTGCCGCTGTAGATAACTCAGACGCCAACGCATCTTTTGCTGAAGACGATGATAGCATTTACAGCTTTGGTGGATCAAGCACTAGAATTGTAGTGGGTAACCCCGGTGTATACCGAATAGATATCGGCTTATCACTGGTAAACAATGGTAACGTAACAGTTACTATTGAGATAAGAAAAAACGGTGTAGAGCTGGTAAAAGCTGTAAGAAGTAAATCTGGTGCTGATAATATGGCTTCATTCTTTTACGCTCAGAAGCTAGAGGCTGACGATTACATCACAGTTAATGTAGCCGCTGCTAGCGCAGGAACAACAATAGAAGCGGGTTCTTGTGTAGAGCTACTACAGATAGCTACATCTTAAACATACATTATGAAAGAGAGTCATAGAGACTGCATCGAGGAGATTCAGGAGCTGATGCTCCAGATCCTTGAGGTAGTTAAAAAATACGAACTAGAGGACGAGGTTCTTGTGGCTATGGCTGTAGGGTTCTTGAATATGGACACTGCTGAATTTGCCGACGATGGCGAGGAGGTAGAAGTAAATATGAATCTATTATCTTCAATATCTGTGGATAGCGAAGAGGAGCTAGATGACCTACTATCATACTTGGTAGAGTCATACAGGATAGAACAGCGAGACAGCCCCGGTAACATTAATTACTGGATCAACCGTATGGGCGGTAACGAATTAAATTAAACGAAATGATACGTAAAATAATCATTGGGGTAGACCCCCTGAAAGCTATGGCTTACTATGTAGGTCAGAAGGCTGGAGACTCCAAGGTAGACGCCATCATCCTAGACGATGCCTACCTACACAAATACAAAGAAAAAAGATACCTAGTATATATAAAGCATCCTAAGAATGGTGTGATGCTGTGGAAGAGCGTGGAGAACGTTCCCGTACTTATTGAGTACGACCTAGAGTTTTAAGGAAACTAAATTTAATTCATATGCGTAGTATATACGACTTCTTTGTACGCCTCCCAAAGGCGTTCAATGACGAGATACAGATGGGCGACACCAGCCTATATCTCGACCCAAAATTCAACGAGTTTAAGAACAGGAAGATGGAGGCTGAAGTAGTAGCCATCCCAGAGAAGTATGAGACCAACGTGAAGGTTGGCGATACCCTATACTTCCACCATCACGTAGTGATCGCCGGTAACGGACGTGGGCAGGTAGTGCAGGACGACATCTACTACATACGCTTTAATCCCAACAACGGTCAAGCTTGCCAAGCCTACGCCTTTAAGTGTCAAGACACCGGTGAGGTAGAGCTTATCTCAGACTGGATCTTCCTAGTACCTGAGAAGCAGAAGGATGAGGAGGTCACAGAATCAGGCATCGTAGTATCTACAAAGAAGCCTAAGTACAACCAGTTCGGGTATGTGCTGTATGATTCCCCACGTGTGCAGGAGCTAGGGCTGAAATCCGGCGACAAGGTTATGATAATGAAGAACACCGACTACGAGATGGAGGTAGACGGACAGATACTCTACCGTGTACATATGGATGATATCTACGCCACTGGATTCTAATGGGACGCAAGAAAATGTTCAGCAGTGTAAGGGCTGGTGAGGATCTGCTAGATGCTATGGCTCAAGCCATACGCAATATCACCGAAGAGATCAAAAAGCCCGTAGACTCGGACCTCACAGGGTCCGGTCGTAGGGCGGAACTCAAGAGCATAAAAGAGTCAGCTCTAGATGCTAAAGAGTTGATCACAGAATACCAGAAGCTCGAAACAATGATTAAGGAGCTTAAGGAGACTGGAGGGATTGAGGATGCCAGAGATTTCTCTGGCGGGTTAGCAGAAAGGTATGCTCAGCGTTAGTATACGTGGTGGTGAACAGCTGCAATCTCGCAGTCTGCTTTCACACAATTTGTATATACGTGGGAGCCTGTTGCACAGGACGTAAGCATTAACATACCGATGATAACTAGAATAATTTTCTTCATAGTCGCAATGTTAATTTAATGTAAAGCTACAAAATATAATTTAAATGGCAGGTCTAAAAGACATAGAAGGTTACGACGAGAAGGTGATCAACATCTGTCCAGACGATACATCTGGTGAGGTGATAGAGCTTGCCGACCTGTTTATACAGCTACCTGAAGTACCGGCAAAGAACAAGATCCTATACCACGACAAGCCTAAGAGTGAGCAGCGGTGGGAGCGTCAGGAGATGCCTACCGAGCTGTCCAGAATACGCAGTATGGACGAGTGGTATGATATGCCCAAGGAGTTCAAGAAGAAGTACGAGCCCTATATCGATCAGGAATTTGAAAGACGTAAAAAGGGGCTGTGGTTTTTCAATAACGGGGAGCCCACATATATAACGGGTTCCCATTATATGATGCTCCAGTGGAGCAAGATCGACGCCAGCTTCTACGGGTATTATATGCGGTTCCAGAGAGACATCTCCTACCATATGGAAGTGTGCATCGTAGACCCTAGATGCGCTGGACAGCTGTATACCAAGTGTCGCCGTTCTGGATACACTAACATCGCTGCCAGCAAGGTTGACGACGTAGGTACGTCAACCTACGATGTCACCATAGGGATTATGTCAAAGACTGGTAAGGACGCACAGGAGAACATCTTTATGAAGAAGGTGGTGGGGATGTACCGACAGTACCCCTTCTTCTTCAAACCTATTCAGGACGGTACCACAAATCCCAGAACTGAGCTCGCCTTCCGTGAGCCTAGTAAGCGTATCACCAAGAACAATAAGACCAGCTTCAAGGGGCAGGCTCTGAACACAATAGTAAACTGGCGCAATACCACATCCAATGCATACGATGGTGAGAAACTAAAGCTGTTGTTTATTGATGAGGGCGGTAAGTTTGAGAAGCCCGAAGACATTCTAGAGGTCTGGCGTATCCAGCGTACCTGTCTTATGGTAGGGCGTAAATTTGTCGGTAAGGCGATCATCGGATCAACAGTTAACCCACTGGATAAGGGCGGTAGAAACTACCGTGACCTGTGGGATATGTCCAACCCCAACGACCGAAACTCTAACGGCAGAACCAAGAGTATGCTATACCGTATATTCGTCCCCGCCTACGAAGCCTTGGAAGGCTTCTTTGATATCTATGGCAATCCCGTTGTTGATGACCCTGAAGAACCTGTAATGGGTGTGGATGGGGAACAGATAGATATAGGGTCTAAAACTTATCTCAAGAATGAACGCAAAGGATTGTCAGGTGATAGCAATGAGCTTAACGAAAGCATACGCCAGTTCCCTTTTACGGCAGAGGAAGCCTTCAGAGACTCCACTAAGTCTAGCCTCTTTAATATCGCAAAGATCTACGAGCAAATAGAATACAACCAAGACCTCTACCCACAGCCTGTGGTCAGGGGTAATTTCGTATGGGTGGACGGAAAACAAGATACCAGCGTAATCTTCAAGCCTGATGTCAACGGTAGGTTCCGAGTATCTTGGATGCCGCCTATGGGTATGCGTAACAATGTATCTATGGACCACGGCAAAAAGTCTCCGGGTAACGATTGGCTAGGCGTGGGAGGTGTGGATAGCTATGACCTCGACGCTACGGTCGATGGAAGAGGCTCTAAGGGAGCCTTCCATCTCTACAACAAGTTTAATATGGAGTACCCCTCTAATATGTTTGTAGTGGAGTATGCATCACGTCCGCCACTGGCTAGGATCTTCTACGAGGATGTGCTGATGGCTGCGGTATTCTATGGGTATAAAATACTAATAGAGAACAACAAATACGGTATAGCACGCTACTTCGAGATGCGGGGCTACGACGAGTACTTGATGGACCGGCCTGAACATCTGAAGTCAACAGCTAGAGTTACGGTAAAGACCAAGGGAATCCCGTCGAATTCACAGGATGTGATACAGGCGCACGCACAGGCGATAGAGTCCTATATCCACGAGTATGTAGGTATGGACGATAACGGTAATTACCAGCCTATGTACTTCAACAGAACGTTGGAAGACTGGATCAATTTTCGCATAGATAACCGTACGCAATATGACCTTACTATATCTTCTGGTTTAGCGCTTCTGGCAGCACAAAGAGTTAAGAAAAAGAAAGTTAAAAAAGACAATACAGACAAGACGTTCTTCAGAAAGGGCAAGATTATCCAGCGTTGATAAAATGGTTATATTTGCAGTTGATAAAGATTCAGCGAAACGATGAATAATCAAAATAAGTATACTTTTCCGGATCCTCTAGCGCCCACGGAAGAGAAAATGAGTAAGGCATACGGGCTAGCGTATGCGAAGTCATTGATGACTCAATGGGGCGGCATAGATACCGAGGGCAGCCTCTATAAGCGCAGATACAAGGAGTTCGAAACTTCTAGGTCTTACGCTAACGGTACCCAAGACACCACGATATATAAACAGATTCTAAACTCGCTGGATCCAAATAATGGTGACGGTACTATGATGACACTGGACTGGACTCCAGTTCCCATCGTCCCCAAGTTCGCTAAAATCGTTGTCAATAAAATAATCTCCTCATACAGATACCCACAGGTAGAAGCTATCGACCCACTCTCTAGATCAGAGAAGGACGTCAAAAAGAAAAAGATAGCACTACGTATCGAGAACAAGGAGATGTTCGAAGAGGCAAAAAAATCTGGATTGAATGTTGACGTAGATCCTGAATCATTGCCAGAAACACCAGAAGAAGTAGAAATCTTCTTAGATACAAATATTAAGACTGATGCAGAGATCGCTGCACAGCTAGCTACCAATATGACGCTGAGTTGGAACAACTTCGACGAGCGTGTATACCGCAGATGTGTGGAGGATTTGGTAAGCTGTGGTATGGCAGTGACCAAGCGCAGTAACGACCCGAACTACGGGATCAACGAAGAGTATGTAGACCCGGCGTTCTTTGTACATAGCTACACTGACGACCCTACATTCTCAGACATCGTATACGCAGGACACATCAAGCGCATCTCTATCCAAGAACTGAAGCGCCTTTGTGGTGACCAGCTCTCTGAAGAGGAGTACCAGAAGATTGCTAAGACAGTGATGAACAAGTACGGTAATAATGCTTCTCGCTTTATGGAGAACTATTACGACCAGCGCCTCAGCCGTTACACTTACGGCTACGATGAGTTCACCCTAGAGGTATTAGACTTCGAGTTCTTATCTGTCGATTCTATGATCTACGAGAAGAAGAAGTCTAGATTCGGAAACATTGGATTCTACTACAAGGGTAATACCTACGAAACACCAAAGAACAGTGTATACGACAGAGAGCCTGTACAGATGAATAACGCCACCGTGTACGGAGGTATGTACATCATCGGCACAGAGCACATCTTGAACTACGGACAAAAGAACAACGTCCCTAAGAACATCCACGACATCACACGTGCTCAGATGTCCTACTCTGTAGTAGCGACAAACATTAGAAATATGGTTCCTAAGAGCCTTGTCTCTAGCGTCATTGGTTTTGCGGATCAACTACAGCTGTCTCACCTGAAGATCCAGCAAGCTATTGCCAAGGCAAAGCCTGACGGTATCATCATCGATGTTGAAGGTCTAGAGAATGTAGACCTCGGTCGTGGTGGAGACCTGCAACCCCTAGAGATTCAGGACATCTACGAGCAAACTGGTGTGTTCTACTACCGCAGTAAGAACCCAGAGGGCGGTTTCCAAAACCCGCCCGTTCGTCAGATCGACAACAGCATCAGAAACATCAACGAGCTTATCACTCTGTATAACCACTACCTACGTATGATCCGTGATGCTACGGGCATCAACGAGGTAGTAGACGGTTCTACGCCGAAAGGTGAAGCCTTAGTAGGGGTGAACCAGATGGCTATGGCAGCGGCAAACAATGCGCTGTACGATGTGACTAATGCTAGTATGATATTATATAGGAAGGTCTGTGAAGACATTCTAAAATGTCTACAGATCCTTCCTTCACAATCTGTCTTATACAACGTGTACGAGAAGGCTATTGGTAAGACCAATATGGAGGTGCTGAATAGCTTTAAGGATCTACCGATGTACAACTTCGGCATCCGTGTATTGTCAGACCTCAGCGATAGAGATCGCCAGTACTTGGAGCAGAATATTCAGATCGCACTAGGTCAGAGAGAGATCGATCTTGAAGACGCCATCGCTATTAGAAACATCAAGGATGTTGATCAGGCAGAGCGTCTATTGATCATCCGCCGTAAGAAGCGTATCGCTAAGCAACAGGAGATGCAGCAGATGAATATCCAAGCGCAAGCTCAGGCTAACGCTCAGGCATCTCAGGTAGCTGCACAGGCTGAGGTTCAGAAGCAGCAGGCACTGGTACAGCTTGAGATGCAGAAGAAGCAGATGGAATACCAGCTCAAGTCTCAGCTAGCACAGCTAGAACACCAGATGCGTATGGAACTTGAGAAAATGAAGGGCGAGTTTGGCGTGATGGAGCAGCAGATTGAAAGCCGAGTAGCCTCTGATAAAGAAGCTATGAAGGAAGACCGTAAAGACGGGCGTGTTAAGAAGCAGGCTGTAGAGCAGTCTAAGCTTATAAGCCAGCGTAAGGGTTACCGAGGCGAGCTCCCTGATGAATCAGATATGTTTTCATAAAAACACTAACTTTGCAAAAAACAAATAATAATGGCTCAAAAATTACAGAGAGACGCTAACTTCAATCTTCAGGCTTTTGGTCAGGCTGGATTCGATTTGGTGGGTGCATCGGAAACGGTGAACTCTCACAACTATATCGCTATCACAGCTTTGGAAGACGCCCAGATTGATGCTACTGCAACAGAGGGCGACAGCGTTACAGACACAACAATACCAAAGGGTCTTACAATCTTCGGAAGGTTCACTTCTGTTACTTGTGACTCAGGTAAAATATTAGCATACAGAGAAGTACTATAATGTTAATATTAGGAATAAATATCCTCAAAACACCTTCTGTTTCAGATGATGATCCTACACCATTCTTTGAGATATTGGCGGAGGATGATTCTTATATGGTAGCGGAGAATGGCGACTTTTTAATCATAGAATCATAAGATAAAATGGCAAATAAAAAATTTAGTGACTTTACATTAAAGACAGACCCAGTAAACGTAGATTTCTTGGTGGGTTACTTAGGCTCCGATAACGTAAGAATAGATCCAGATAACATCGTTGCTGACGACTCAATCGGTCCTGACCAGCTAGCCGACACAGCTGTAACAGCAGGCAGTTATACAACAGCTGATATCACTGTTGATGCACAAGGTCGTATTACGGCAGCGGCAAACGGTTCTGGTGGCGGTGGCGGTGTATCGCCTATTAGTGGTCAAACAGATAGTTACACGATAGGTACAGATGCATTAGGTAATATCGACACATCTGCTGAAAGATACAGCATTGCTTTTGGTACGGATGCATTGGCAGCAATGACTACAGGAGTAAGAAACATTGCAATTGGCAGTAAAGCCCTTGAGGATATTACTAGTGCAGTTGACAATGTCGCTATTGGATATAATGCAATGAGCACTACCAACGCTACAAGCACATCTGAAAATGTGGCTGTTGGAGCTTATAGTTTACTTGAAGCAAGCTCTACTCGCTCTATAGGTATTGGATTTAGAGCTGGTCAAAAAATTACTACAGGTAGGGGTATCGCCATTGGTGATTATGCCCTAGGTGGTGGTGCAGGTATGACTGGTAATTTTCAAGTTGCGATAGGTACATCCGCACTTCAAAATCAAACTAGCGGGCAAAGAAATACAGCAATAGGTTATCAAGCTGCACGTACTCAATCAACAGGTGCTCAAAACGTAGCTGTAGGTGCGTGGGCTTTAGAAATGAATACCACCGGTTCAAATAACGTTGCTATAGGGGTAGATGCAATGGAGCAAAATACAACAGCATCAACGAATACTGCTGTTGGGTATAAGGCTCTTGAAGACAATACTACTGGCGGTACGTCAGTTGCCGTTGGCGCATACGCCATAAACAATCCAACAGGAGGTGACAATACTGCAGTGGGGTACTTCGCATTGGGTGGCGCAAGCGGCTCTAGCGCTAATAGAAATGTTGCAATTGGTAGTTATGCTGGAAACTCAATAACTTCAGGGGCTAGGAATGTTCTCATTGGACAACAAGGGGCAGGTCAAAGACTAACAACAGCCACCAAAAATGTTATGATAGGCTATCAAGTAGGCTATTGGCAAACAACATCTAGCTTCAATGTACTTATAGGTAATGAAGCCGGGAGGGTTACTTCTGGCGGTTCAAACGTCACAGCTTTAACGGATTGTGTTTTTATAGGAAATGAAACTCATCCTTCAGCAGTCACTGTAACAAATGAAATAGCCATTGGTAACGATGCTATTGGGCAAGGTGGTAATACAGTGATGCTTGGTGATTCCAACATCACGGATTTATATTGTTACGGTACTTTAAGCAGTCCTTCAGATATCAAGTTAAAGGAAAATGTTGAAGACCTTCCTTACGGACTTGATGATGTTGCTCAGATGCGCCCCGTAGAGTATGATTTAAAAGCAGACGGCAGACACGATATTGGTTTTATCGCTCAGGAAATGAAGCAAGTTGTGCCAGATGTTGTTAAAGAAATGGGAGATGGAACGCTATCTATACAATATTCTAAATTAGTCCCTGTACTTGTTAACGCTATTAAAGAGCTTCAAGCAGAAGTTGAATTACTAAAGTCAAAATAAAATGAGTGAATTCGAACAAGAAGTAAAAGACCATTACCTAAGCACTTGGCAAGATTCTGTTGACGCTATCAATGATGCTGATGCTTCTGAAACAGATATCATCCAGGCAAATAAAGACCACTTAACAATGTTAATTTCTTTTACTTGGTTTACTGACGCTATTACAGGCACCGAGCTAGATGAAATTGAAGCGGTCTTAGCGTAACTTATACTTAAATAAATTTAATACAATGGAAAAGGTAACAGACGAAGAGCTACAGGCTCTTAAGGATATTGTGGCTAAAGTCAATCAGGTCCACATAGACATCGCCTCATTTGAAATGAGAAAGCTAGAAGCTGTAGAAACAGCTAAAGAACTAATAGCTGAGCTACAGTCACAACAGGCTTCTTTAGGCGAGAAGTATGGTGTAAACGAGATTGACT
>WLWE01001904.1_pt1 | contig 14324 bp, 29 predicted proteins | sample 6718301 | NCBI WGS metagenome assembly WLWE01 (sample SAMN12718691, study PRJNA515312) | sponge metagenome | isolation source: marine sponge | host: Mycale hentscheli | place: New Zealand: South Island, Marlborough, Capsize Point | collected 2003-05-01 | reverse complement strand
GGGGGGGGGCAGGACTCGCCTTGATGCAAAGCTGGCAAAACGCCGAGATCTCTTAGTGTTCAATAGTTATATTCATATACTACAATGCTTAGCGTAAACCATGAGCCGACAAATCCGTAACTACTCGGGCATTCGTAGAAAATACTTGAATTCAAAAACAAAAAGTGAATTGATTGATATTATTGAAAGATATGGGAATTTGATTAAATTGATGGAGGAAGAACAATGAAGTGCAAATGCGGATCTTCTGAAACAAAGCTTGTATTGGGCTTCTTGAAAGCCTGTAAGGGGTGCGGTTCATGCCCTCCCCGCTATGTCAAAGAATCGAAAGGAGAGGAAGAAGAATGACCGACAAAGTAAAAATTCACCATCACACCCACACGCACTTTGAAGAACAGCTTCTAAAGATCTTAGTTATTCAATCAAACGCACTATGGGAGATGTCCGAACAATTGAAGAAACTCAATGAAAGAAGCGGGTTTTCTAATACTGGCGGGAGTGGTCTAAGATGAAGGGTTTTCTTGTTGTTTGTAATTGTAACGGAAAACATGAACAAGCAAACAAAAAATGCCCCGTTGAACAAATGATGTTTTTAATCCTCTCACATGGGTTTGAAAAGCATATTCATGATGTTGTGGACGTTCAACCCGTCTTTGGCGATCATGAGGATGTGATTGAATGAAAGTCCTCGTAGCTTGTGAATATTCGGGCGTTGTGCGGGATGCCTTTGTTTCTCAAGGGCATGATGCGATGTCTTGCGATATTTTACCAACCGATTCAAAACCCGAACTTCATCATCAAGGAGATGTGATGGAAGTTCTTCAAGAAAATTGGGATCTTATGATAGCTCATCCTCCATGCACTTTTTTAAGTAAAGCGGGGGCTCGTTGGCTATTTCCAACGGCGGGGAATATGTGCATAAAAAGATATAATCAAGGGCTTGAAGCTAAAGAATTTTTTATGACTTTGTTGAATGCTGATATTGAAAAAGTGGCCGTTGAAAACCCAACACCTTTGAAAGCCTTCGATCTTCCAAAACATACGCAAGCGGTTCAACCTTATCAATTCGGCCATCCATATTCAAAACGTACTTGTTTATGGTTGAAGAATTTGCCACCGCTTGAACCTACTAAGATTCTTAAAGATTTCAAGCCTTTTCTTCCTTCTAATACTGGCGGGGTTAATCGAGGTCAGTCTTATTCAAGAGGGGTCGCTAAGAACGCCCACGAAGCCAGTAAGACATTTCAAGGAATAGCCGACGCTATGGTTGAACAATGGGGTGTTTGAATGCTTAGATGCTCATTCCTCCCCCCTCACGTTCAAGCGATTCAATCCTATCAAAGCGTGGGGCGTAAGATCCCGAATTTTATTCAAGTAAGCCAAAACAAAGAGCTTGAAGCATATGTTCCATACCACTTTGATATATGGGAATGTTTTTATATTTCCCCCTTAGTGGCTCAAATGTTAAAAGGTGATCTTGATGGTTAGAGTATCGAAAGAAGTGGCGAGCGAAAGAAAAAGGATCGCTTTGAATTTAGTGAAAAACCTTGAACCTATGTCTGAAATGGACGAAAACGAGAACACCCGTAAAGCCGCCATGATTATCATAAAACAGTTAAAGCGTACCGCTTACGGTGGAAAAGTAAACGCTTTTACGGCTCAAGACTAAGATCCGCTAATTTTGACCCCGCTTGAGGTCATCATTTTCAATGTTCTAAATCCAACGTATGAGATCGCAACAACGGTTATCATCTTAAAGAACGCCTGTTCTCGACCTTCAAAGGCTTCACCCACCGCCATAACGCCGCCTATTACGCCGTCAATCAAAGCGGGTACGGTTGCTTCAACGATAACGGGTATTTGATCGGTTACGGTTTCAATCGCTCCCTCAATAACGTCGCCTGTATCGACATCAAAAAAGTACGAAGCAAGGCCGCCAATCGCTGAACCGCCAATAAGCAAAGGAAGAAAAAACGCCATATTACTCACCCGCCGCCTTCTTCATTGTGAAGCTCATTATACGACGTGATAGGCCAACCACTATGAAGATTGAAAGAACTGGTACAACCATAACGAGGAACCCTTCACCGACTCCTTGAAGGATGTTGATGGTCTTTTCTTCTGTTTTCCTAAGATCCATCAAATCCGCCTCTTTTTCTTTGTTCTTTTTTGGAATGAATAATCATCGCCCGCATATGAAATTCTATATTCTAAACCTTTTCTTCTTCCTTTGATTTTCTCATTTGTCCGTCTTGCTCTATGGGAGGGTTTATTCATATTGCCGATTGATGAAGAATAAACTTCTGTCCATGTTTTACGCTCGCTTCTTTCCGCTTCTTTAGAGGTTTTGCGTTGAAAAAATGTCTTATCACCTTTGAATTTAAAGTTATAAAGACGGCCAAAGGTTTCACGCATATTGAAATTATTAGGGTTTGATTTCAATTCATACCATTTACGTTTAGCCACTTCAACCCCTCCTAATAAATGTCAAAGCCATGTATGCCAGTCCCGCCAAAAACGCCGACCCTATTGTTTGAGATCCGTTACGGTATCGGGCTCTTCTTATCACTTCCAACCGTCTTTTGTTGAAATCGGGGGGTCTAAACGTGTTCGGGTCATCATCATCCGATAAGTCAAGACCTTCATCTTCGGGTGTTAGCGGATCGTCTAAACGGCCTTGTTCTAAAGCTTGCTCTTCTGTTTGCCCTAAAGAGGTTGCATATGTTGGGATAATATGGTTCAAACTGGTGCAGTAATTATCTTTAAAGACGATTTGCCCATAATGTTGAACTGTTAAGTTTGAACCGTCCCACTCGATTGAATCACCTTCAACCAATCCAATATTCAAAGTATTTTTTGAAAAGGTCTGCCCGCCAGTAAATGAACCGAAGCGATCATAATCCCATGAAGTATAATCACCACCCGCATATTCAGCTTCAAGCAACCCGCTATATCCTCTTCTTGAATCTAAGGTAATAATAACGCCAAATTGAAGGCGAGGGTTTACAGTTAGTTTGAAAGGTAATGTGTTTTTTGAATCGGTTGATAATTGAGGGGGGTTCAATTGTTTTACAGGATAGCCCCAAACCCATTGATTATCACGAAGCCATGAAACTCTTTTTATTCTCAGTTCGTCTTGGGTTTCTTTTGAATTTGAATTACTCGTTAAATTCCCCGTTTCTTGTGTTTCATCGGCTATTTGAGCCCAAACTTCTAAGGGTATGTTATACTCCGAATTTGAATATCGTTCAAAATATAGAGATCCTTCAAGCGTTAAAACTTGATTATTTACAAGCCATTCAAGGTTATACTGATTTTGTCCTATGACTTCATCAGAAGGTCGATATGTAATCAATAAACCCCGCCCCTTCTCATTGAACCCGCATTCATACCGACACCGCCCAATGTTGGGGGTGCGGGCTTCGACGGGCTTGAGGGGGCTGGTTCATCGGGCTTTTGAGGGGATGTAGGATCTTCTTCGGGGTTTGCCTTACTGTCAATGTACGCCTTCCCCGATTCTAAAGTATAAATTGATACGTTTGTGTAATCTGTACCGTCCAAGCTGAAGGAATATCCCCCGCTTCCGCTTTCCGTTTGAAAGTTCGTGCCTAAAGGATCGCCTACTATATGGCCGACCTTGACATAATTTGTTTCATCTATGACTAAACCGCTATCGGGTTCTTGATATAAGCCGCCTTCTAATTGATAGAGACAGAACAAAGTACGACCACCATTTGAATAAACTTCTTCGATCTTATATGCGGGGTCGGTTGGTGTAAGTGGAACAACGGGGTTATCGGGATATACTGGCGTATCTTCTACAACATCGTCGCTTGATGCTTCACCAATAAGGCGAGACAACGCATAAAGACCAATTCCAACCGCTAAAAATTCCATTTAAATCACTTCATCCATTTATGGAACAAACCATAAGAAAAGGTTTTTTGACCCGAAGCATAGTTTACCTTGATATTGGTTTTTCTGATATATGTAGTTAAAAGTCCGTCTTTCCCTCTATATTGCTGTTTTTTCAATTCTTTTTTAGTTTGAGCAAAGGCCATCCTTCGACCGCCCGTTTTACTTCGTGATTTTCTTGCCATCAATACCCTCTCCTTTTGCTTCCGCTTGATCTCTTTCTCTTGCTACGTCTATAAGATGTCATCGCTCGACGTGAAGCCGCCGCTTTTGTTGCGTACTTGCGCTTCAAGAGCTTCCCGCTAACGTATGATCGAACCCGATAGTATCGGCCTTGCTTGACTACTTTGTGCGGCATGGTTTTCACTTCCTTCTTATATTTGAAATATTTTTTGTAAAGTCTAAAAAGTCAAAAGTTTCAAAAGTTTTCCCTTTTTTACGCATTGATCCAGTTTTTTTAATTCTTCTTGTTCCGCCGAATTTTAAAATTCTATATTCACTTCTTCTTGCCATATTAACCTCTCCTATATTCACTTATCTTCAATTCGCCAACAACATAAGGACATTTCCAACGTCGTCTTTGAATTAAATTCTTGCTCTTTGGGTTTCTTTTCCAAGATCCTCCAATTTTAGCGGTACGAGCGCAATATGAATCACGTTTTGAACCCTTACGCCCCGCATAAGGGACGGCCATAGAAACGGCTTGCATTTTGCCAGTATAGGGGTTTAAGATCTTAGGCATTTTACATCATCCCTTGTATGTCGAGTCCGACCATAGCACCTAAAGCAACGCCCACGATCTTCAATAAAGTGGTGGCTTGTTCAAGCTTCGCAAGAATCGCACTTATTTGATTTTCAACCTCATTTATTCGGGATTCGACATCACGAATACGACGGTTTTGTTCACCATCAAGATCGGTCAAGAAACCGCCCCCGATATACGAGTAATTTGAAGGGTGGATAATGCGCTTGTGGCATCTCCCCGAAGGAACCATGTTCTGTTTGAATTATTTGTAAGGGTAATTCTAAAGTAAATAGAAGAAGCGTTTCGCACGTTAAACATGACCGTATGTGAAGGGTCAATTACGGGAGTAAGTGAGGAATAGGAAAGAATCATTCTATCGTATGCGACATCGCTAAAGGCGAAGACGGGCATTGTTGATATTTTTAATTGATAATCAAGGTCGCCCGTAACCGTGTCCGATACTTGAACCCATCCGTTGAAGTTAATCTCGTAAAGACCCGCCGCTAAATTTAGTTTATGATTGTCTACTGAATCGAGGGATATAGATGATCCCCTTGAAGCATCAACGGAAAAAACCGAATCATCCCCTATGTCTAAATCATAGTCGCTTCCAGAATTGGTTGTTGTACCGTTTGCTACCATGTTTAACATGAGAACATCGGGTCGGTATGGTTTGAGTATCTTACTCAAGACATCACCCCTTGAAGCCATACCTCAAGGGTTCCCGTCGCCGCCGAATCGAGCAAGAACCAAAGGAAATAATTACCTATCACGTTTGGAGGATCTAAGATAATCGTAGAACCGCCTTCAATCGTGAAGTAACTTGAGCCAGTTTCGCCTTGATCTAAAGCCACCCGAGTATCTTCGGTTACACGAATCATAATACGTCGTGCTGAAGCTTGACCTACTGCAACGCTTTGACCCGTTGTGAGGCTATACCTTTGTATGTTTGAAGTCATGGGTTTCACCCCATTCATTCAACATGGTCAAGAATAGCCTTCGATGTGTTACCTGCAACGCTTACGGTTTGTCGAGTACCTGCTTGTTCTCTTGCGTTATATGCGCTTACGAGGACAGGCGTATAGGTGCGGGTTGTGGCCGCATTTGAATCGACTTGGAGGATAAGATCGCCGCCAACAAGGTTGAATGTTGGGATAAAGATAGTTCCTGCTACTTCTTGAGCGTAAGTTAATTGTGTATCGCTTACGTCATCATCAGCATACATGACCCCGTTCATAAGGTCGCCGTTGAAGCATCGAAGGAAATCAATATCAAGCCCATAAGCTGATTGAGTCATGATTCTAATGCCTTGCGATCCGAGCTCATCTTGGGGTGTATCGTTTTGTACTAATACCCCGCTTACCACTTGACCTTTTGAAAGTTCAGGGATGCGTACAACGACTTGAGATATTGCATTCGCATGAGTGAACGATGTTGCGGGTGCAATAACGGTTGAAGTTTGTGTTGCCGTGTTGTAACGAGCCCACATTTGGAAGGTTCCCGAAGCAACCGCCGCCGCCGCCGCCGCATAGCCAAGAACGGTTTCAATACGTCCAACGCCTTGATCGACTTGTAGACCGCATGGAATAACGAAATACGCTTCTTTTGTTAGGTCGGATGGCTTTTCAACAGATCGACCACCGATTGAGTTAAGGAAATAACCAATAGAGGACGGATTGTTGTTGTCGCCGCCGCTAACCGCTTGACGGAAATCAAAGAAAACTGTCCCGTTAAGGGTTAGGCGAAGGTTGGAAATCAAGTTCCCCATGTCTGCGAGAACTGCGTTTGTTGTGTTTACAGTCGTAAGACGGATAACAATAGACTCAAGCGCACCCATTGGGATGTTTTCACCGAATGATACGGTTGTAGCCCCCGCCGCTGGGATCGAGGTTGTATCATCACGAATTTTTGTGTAGTAAATACCATTTGAACCATTCATCTAAATCACCTCAAGCCTTCTTACGGAATGCGTTTTCAAGCGTGTCCATTGGAGGCTTGAATAGAGCGAAGCCAATAGCAAGACCGCCAGCAAGAGCGACGTAACTTAGCATTGAATCAAATGTCAATCGTGGCAAAGGAATCATATCAAACAGCTCCTACGGTATCAAGACCAGTTTTTGAACCAATCCATGATTGAAGCGTTTGACCATCGGGCAGTATGTAACTTGTGATGACGTTGGAAACTGCGAGAACTCCTAAGATCCCGAATGCTACCGATGCGCCACCGACTAAATTGTTAAGCATGAGCCGTCCTAAATCGGACATGGTTCATATAACCCTACTATCCGATAATAACTAAAATTGACGGAAAAGGGGAGGGTTTGGTTTCATCACCATATTTCAAACGTCCTTTATAAAAACGAATTTCCACATCTTTACGGACATAAAGCAAATGAAACCAACGGGTACAAGTGCGGGAAGGTAAAAGCATAACAATCTTTTTCGCTCTTTTTGCTTCATATTCTTCAAGAGCTTTACCAACCCATTGAAGCAATACACGCCCATATGGGGGGTTTACATAAACAAGGTTTCCTATCCACATTTGTTCAAGCCCGTTTGTTTCTTCCGTGTAAAAACGACGGGCAACCGTGTTATCCTTTGATGCGGCGGGGTCAAGATCAATATGTCCAAACTCTTGAATTACTGAATCAATAACGTGTTTTGGGGATGCCCAATCATCAGTTTTTGCTTTGTCAATATATGCCATTAAATCGACCCCCACATAATTTTAGACTTTTCATCAATATCGAAACATATAGAACTTCTTTTGAGGTCTTTGGCTACTTCATAGGTTGAACAACCCCCCGCCATAAGATCGCCTACTACATCCCCCTCTTCCGTTGTTAAAAGTATAATGCGGCGGATTAACTCATAAGGTAATTGATTAAACCACCCTTTGTAACCTTTTGAGACGTTTTTTCTCATGTTCACGTTCCACCATGAATAAAGATGCGTTCCTTTGTGGCCTTCTTCGATTCTTTTCTTTATTCGTTTGTCTTTTGGGTTCTTGTACGGTTGAAGAACCGCTTTCATATTTGGTTTAGGATCGCCTTTAACCATCCATAAAACCGCTCTATGAGCCGTCGTACACTTGTTCTTTGACATACCCATATTTGAGGGGTAAACCCATGAAATCCATTGTTTAAGTCTCCATCCCGCACGTTCAAGATCTTCTAATGTTCTTGAGGCTTGTTCGGGGTAATTGATATGAAACATATTGGCGTTTTCTTCGCTATTGTTAAACATATTTTGAGCCGCCTTACGAATAAATTCCTTGTATTCTTCAAGGCTCTTGTTGTCTTTTACTTTCGACCCATACTTGAAATTCACATTATACGGGGGATCGAATACCCATGTTTTCACCTTCATAAATTCGTTATGAAGAGTTAATTCCTTAGTCGCATCTTGTTCAAGCCATTGATGAAACATTTTGCTCATCCTCGATACGGGTTCATCGGCTTGATGTAGTGCTTAATCTTTAAAACGGCCTCTTGACCGTGTGAAACTTCAATGAATTCCTTGAATCCTTCAAGATAATCAACGGCTTCTTCACGGTTCTTAAATTGGTGAATAGATCGGTTTTTTCTTTCATCTTCGTGCAAATCGGTTTTAATTTCCAAAACCACCCATTCCTCTTCAATATCAAAAATTTGTTCAAAGGTCGGCACTTGACCGCCCTTCTTTTTTATCAACGATTCAATAAATTCCATTTGTCGATGTGAAAGTATAGCGGAATTTTCACCGCTTGCACAAGCGGAATCCATTGATTTACGTCCATCAATCAAAAGGGTTATGAGATCTTCAGCATTCCATTCGGGCAGGTTGTTTATAAATCGGGTCATATCCTTCCGTATGTTTAGAAGTATATGAATATAACTATTCATCAAACGGGTTCGACGGGGTTAAAGCGGTGGGTCTTTTCTTCGATTAAATCGACAACCGCCCACCGATATTCATGAAGTTCCATGCTCAAGCTCTCAAAGTCCATCCCGAAGATTTTCTTTGCATAGTCAAGATCCATAGTATTAACAGACATGACAACCAAAGCCGACAATTGGCCGTTCATGATTCTTGGTAGGTTTCCGAGCCTATGCGTTATGAACATACCTCTAATACGCTTAGAACGTCCTGCAACGGCGAGTTTCTTGATTTGTTGGGATGGAACGCCTCGATTATCGAACCCCTTTAGAATATTAGCGTCGTCTATAATAATCGTAAAACTGGCTTCGGGGTTTGAATCGGCTAAATTGAAAACCGAATCAATTAGATGATCGACATCATCTTCATAATATTCGGGGTGCATTGGATAAAAAACTGTAATCGGGTTTTTTCTCATATTCTTAAGAGCTTTTTCAACACTTGAAACAGGCTTGAGTTTTTTCTCTTTGAACAAATGTTCCGCTTTAACTGAAACATAAATAAAACGAGTTTCTTTGAACGCTTCGTCTTTTCTTGCTTCGGTTATCAATCGAGTCAAAAGTGTTGTTTTTCCCATACCCGACCTTGCGCTCATGGCCGTCGAAAGTGAATGGCTTGATCCGTCGGGAAGGAAAAGGTTACGAATCATTTGCTTCATTTTTCTTTTTCCCTCCAACAAGCCGACCTAATAGCGGTATCTTTCGCACCCAACCAAAGGCACGACCCACATTCTTGAATAACTTGACCTTAGCCTTTTTACGTACTTTCATAACTGGCGGTATGATGTACCAGCCCGTTAAAGTGGTCGCAAGTACCCCGCTTGATACGATAGAAGAAGGATCTATACCTTTCTCTAACAAATAGCGGTATTGAGCATGAGCAACGAGTTCTTTATCTGAATCGCTATGGCGGCAAATATAGGTGTCGTCCAGCGTAACAGCTTTGCCATACTTTGTTATCAGCAAATCCAAACCGCCTAATCCAAGTGTTAAAATTTCAAGATTTGTTTGATGTGCAAGTTCAATCTCTTTTTTAGTTCTTGAAGAAGGGTCGCCGCTTAATGCGCTCGCCATTTTCAAAGCTGAAGGTATGGACTCGGTTATTTCCTCACTTTCATCAGATTCAAAATTAAGCCATTCGGGTTCATTATCATCATATTCCTCAATAACGGGATCTTCAACGGGTGGCGAGGGTGAAGTTTCTTCCTTTACAGAAGAAACGGAGGGGATAGGAACGGATTGAAGAGTTTCCTTTTCACCCCCGCCTTGAGTATTTTTACATTGTCGGCAATAGCCCCGTTTTTTGGCGGTATAGTAACCACTTTTTGATAATGGTGATCCGCATGAGTCGCAAGCATATTCTTTTTCAGTCATTTCAAACACCCGTTACTTTTTGGCTTGCATCGCTTACCATCGTATTCATGAGAACTTTGACTCTATCATCTTTCAAGATCTCATTTAGGACTATATGCAAACTCTCCCGTGTTTCTTCGCCTTTGACTTGCTTGAGCCGTTGGTTGAACAAATGAGAAAACTTACCCATCAAAAAGAACAAGTGCATATTCGGCGTGGGGTTCTTAGCGTAATCGTGCCACAAAGTTTTGAGCAATTTGTCTAAGTCTGTATATGAGACTTCAAGAAGATCCTTCAAGGCTTCTATGCTCTCATCTTTGTCCCACATATCAATTCGGACTATTCGGACTTTAATGAATGTTCCTATTATTGATATACTTCGACGATCTTCATTGTTGTATTACAATCTTTACAAATCATGCGAACTTTTACACACAAATGTTTTCCATAATATCCGTAGTGCTCTATTCCAATTTCACCGCATTTACATCCTAATAGAACCTGCTGATCGCCTGTCGTTTCTTTTGGTATTCGCATCATTCCTCACCTTCCGATTCAAGTTTGCGACCCCATGTTGTATGCGTAGCTTCACGCTTTGGGACTAAAGACCATTTTTGATAACCATGACGGCTAAGCATAGCATTACATACTGAACAAAGCCCATTTTCGGCATGAATCTTCATAACTTTTACATCCTCTCCTTCTTCGTCCGTTTGGGTTTCATATCCCTCATGAGCTTCATATTCAGGAATGTAAATATGTTGTGAATGATCGACGTTAGCAAATTGCACTTCTTGATTTTTATTAAAAGCATCATTTTGAATTCGTGTCATTGTAAAGTTTACACCGACACAAGTTTGCTTACGAATAAGTTTGTCCTTCTTATGATTGGTTTCTTCAATGTAACAACCGCCCGAATGATCGCCGTTATTGAGCTTGATATGGTTATAATTATCAATTTCCTCTTGCGCTTCATCCCACGAAGATGCAATAACTCCGTATCGGTGTTCAATCTTTTCTATGGTTGTGAAGGTGTAAAGCCCCTTCGCTTCTGTATGGCTGTTTCGTTGGCTCATATCCTTCCGTATGTTTAGAAGTATATGAATATAACTATTCTTTAGGTAAGGAATAGTATGAATGCTCTTCTTTATTCTTGAGCCGTAAAACCTCACCCCGTTCAACGAATGGGGTTAGAATCATACCCACGAAGTACCTTGAAGATCTTATTTGTTTGCTTTGGCAAAGCAACGCCAAAGCGTGTGAAGTCATATCTCTCTCTTCAAGAGCTTCAAAGATGACCTTCAACGCCCTAACTCTTCTTTTCTGATACTTCGTTTTCATTGAACCACTTCTTCGACTTCTTGACGGTATGCACTTCAACGCCAGCCTCTAAACCTCTTCGCTTCGCCGTTTTGTACTTACGAACCGATACGTTTGTTTGTGCCTTCGTTAAATCGCCGTCCGATTTACTCACGCCCTTATGTTTGATTTTAATTCTTCGACCGTTTCTATCCTTCCAAGTGTACGCCTTACGCTCGTAGTAAATGGCCGAAGGTACAACGTCGGCGGTTGAGCCCTTTGGTCTTTCAAGATCCCATTGTCCTAAAGCCGACCCGATTTCAAACGGTGGCTTCTTATTTCCTAAATCGTATAAGTGGACTGAATCGGTATCACAATAAACAACCTTGAACCCTTCAGCTTGACATCTTGCGATGTTGCTTTGAAGTTCGACTCTTGCGTTTGATGTAATCGCCGCCGCTATCGGGAAAAATTGACAACGGGGTTTTATTGTGGCTTCTTTTGAAACTAAATAAAAACCGTTTTCATGATCGTTACTCCATGCCTTCAATTCATACTCTTCCCGCCAGTTCTCTTTTTGCATGATCTTCTTCATTGTCTCTTTGTCCTCTATTCGCTCATGTCGGTCTTTACTTCCAAATTTTCCGAAAAGTGCGTTAAGGGCTAATTTTATAAATTTTTCTCTTTGATCCCCGTTCTTTTTCATCTCAAGTCTAAGATTGTAAAAGTATTCAACGTACTCCTTAAAGAGTTCAATTCCTTCGGATCTCCATAATTCCTTAACTTCCACAAGTTCCCACCCGTTCTCAAGTGCATAATTTAGTTCGGGGTACATTAACGCCCCGTCAAACGCTTTTCCTAAATAGAACGCCTTCTTATCCACTATGGCGGGGAGGAAAAGTTCACCTTCCTCTTTCCACTTTAAGACAAAGCGACCCCAATAAGGAACACCTTGTTTTTTCAGTCTATGAACCCGACCTATTGAAGGATCGGCCTTGAACACTTTGTTTGGGTTTGGGTACATTTTCAACATCTCGGCGGGGTACATCGAGTTTCGATCATAGGACATGACGTTATTGACTTCAACACCCGCCAAGTTTGGAAAAACCATGACACGGCCACCGAAGAACGCGTCTTTTGCACAATTCGCCGCTTCTTCTTTGAATGCTACAAGGTGTTTTATTTTCCCGTTCTTAGTCGTGAATGACCATTCAGAAGGCCAGTAACGAGAGCACCAAACACGATATGCCATAGATGCACAAGTTAGAGGAAGCCCCGCATTTTCCATCCCGACCCATTCTTGATATAGAGATCTCAATGTTTTGATAGCATCACGAAGAATGATAACGTCTTGACGGCAATACTCAATGTCTTGTTCGGTGATACTGTCCTTATTTCCATAATCGGGATCGTTTGGGTCTATGAACTTCTTCGGAGTTATGCCTTTCGCCCCATAGGAAGCCAATGGTGCGCTTAACAATTGAAGCGAGTCTTTGAAGAATACGTTCTCACCATATCGGAATTGAAAGACGGTAGAAGGATTTGCGAGCTTCGGCATATCAACAAGGGCTTGAGTATCAAAGAGGGCGTATATGTCGAACTTATTCCCATTGTGGGCGTAAAAGACATGACGGTACGACTTTGGAAGTTTGTCGATCCATGCAAGCATAGAAGCCCCGTCTTTGAAGTAGTATTCCTCTTTCATGTTCTTATGATAACGCTTTTCGGGCATTACCATGATAAAAGCGGGATCGCTTGGGTTAAGACCCCATGATTCAATATCCCAATAGTAAAAACGAACTTTGTCCGATTCTTTACGGGCTTTTTGACGTTCAAGAACCCGATAGCCGCCCAATGAATCCCCTCATGTTTGAAGGGGTGTGTTGGCGGTTTAAGAATATAACCATTCAAAGAGATCTAAGCCAACGAATCAAAACCGCTTGCTTTGTTACTTTTAACAATTCACGGAAAGAAGTTTGAGCTTTGTTCACCCATTCTTCAAACGAGTCTTGAACCGCCGCCGCTATGTTACCTTTCGGCTCTATCGGCACGTTACGCACTACATCAAGCACTTCAAAACCACCAACATCAACGATCTCGGCGGTTACTTTCCAAGTTATCACAACACCCGCATCATTCGGGAAGTCCCATGCGGGGATGTTTCTAAAGTTCAACGGACTGTTTACTCTTCCGTTATACCAAAGGTTACGAAAGTAAGACGATATATCAACAACCGCCCCTTCCTTCCTTAGTTTCTTGGAAGATCTACGCCAACGGTCATTTATGCGGTTTCTATCCCGTTTAGAGGGCTTTCGTGTACCTGCCGCCCATCTTGCGACGGTTGAACGATTTACACCCATAGAACGGGCTAATTCAGCATAAGAACCGTATGAATCTTGGAGATCCTTGAGTCTTGCTCGTATGTTCACCATGTTTTTCACCTTATGAATAACCAATTACCCCAATGAGTCGATTCACCACATTCTAAGCATTCAGTTTCATACAAAGCCCCACCCACCTTGACGTTAGATGATTTAGGTACGACTTTATGTTCAAAATTATTTGCAGTACCACAACAAGGGCATACGGCAAGATCAATAAATTCAATCTTAGGCCAAATAATGACTTCGGACATATATATGACTCATTGAGGGAGGATATAGAGATAACCGTATTGATAACCTTCGTTCTTTTCTGAATCTTTGAGGGTTCTTACAGCTTCAACGGCCATAGGGAGTTCATTCGCTTCAATAAAACGCTTCAAACAATCTCTTTCAACGCCGTTAAAGAAGGTCTTGACCTTCTCATCATCAAGCGTAATGATAGCGCAGGTTGAAAGACCAAACTGGCCTTCAAAATCTACGACTTCTTCAAGAGTAAAGGAATGTACTACATCCCTCTCAAGTTTGACCATTTCAAGATCGTTGTTTTCATTCTTCGGTTGTGCTTCTTCGGCCTTAGCAATAAAGGCACTCAATTTTTTGTTGGACATTTGTCTCACCAGTAATGTCCACATAATAGGCGGTATATGAACATTTCCTTAACGCATCGAGAGCTTAACGCAGATCCTCAAGGTGAGTCCTGCCCCCCCCCCC
>WLWE01001899.1_pt1 | contig 14364 bp, 15 predicted proteins | sample 6718301 | NCBI WGS metagenome assembly WLWE01 (sample SAMN12718691, study PRJNA515312) | sponge metagenome | isolation source: marine sponge | host: Mycale hentscheli | place: New Zealand: South Island, Marlborough, Capsize Point | collected 2003-05-01 | reverse complement strand
GGCCGCGCGGTATCGCCGGTCACGCGTACTGGTGGTCGGTGGCGCCCTTCCACGCATTCGTGTTCCCCCCGATGGCCCGACACATCGTGGAGCGCGCCGAGTCGATGAGCCACTCGCCATCACTCGACCACGCATCCGACACAATCGAGGCGTGAACGCACCAGCAGAGCCGAGCCCGTACGAGATGTTCGGCGGACAGGACTTCTTCACACGCCTGGTGGCCGCCTTCTACTCGCGCGTGGCCAACGATGACGTTCTTCGCCCCATGTATCCGCCCGGCTCCCTCGATGCCGCCGAATGGCGCCTTCGGTCGTTCCTCGAGCAGTACTGGGGTGGCCCGACCGACTACAGCGATCAACGAGGTCACCCCCGCCTGCGTATGCGCCACGCTGGCTTCTCCATCGACTCCACAGCTCGGGATCGGTGGCTCACCCACATGCGGGCGGCCGTCGACGAGCAAGATCTTCCCCCTGATCAGGAGCGAATCTTGTGGCAATATCTGCAAGGGGCCGCATTCGCCATGCAGAATGTGGCCGACGAGCCCCCCGCCGGTGACGTGTTCACCGCGCACCCAACGACCTGACGCGGCCCACGACCCAACCCCCGACCCCGGAGAAATCCCATGACAACGCACCACGATGTATGCGCTTACAGGCGTGATCGTGAGTGGTGGCAGGACGCGGTCGTGTACCAGGTCTACCCCCGCAGCTTTGCCGACTCCACCGGTGACGGCATCGGTGATCTGCCGGGGATTCTCGATCGGCTGGACTACCTCGTCGACCTCGGTATCGACGCCTTGTGGATTTCACCTTTCTACACATCGCCACTGCGCGATGGTGGCTACGACGTCGCCGACTACCGCGATGTCGATGAGCGTCTCGGCAGCCTGGCCGACATTGATCGATTGATCGCCGCCTGTCACGAACGCGGATTGCGCATCATCATGGACATCGTTCCGAACCACACCAGCAGCGACCACCACTGGTGGCGCGAGGTGCTCACGAGCGAGCCCGGCTCCCCCGCCTGGGCCCGCTACATGATTCGCCCCGGACGCGGGGAGTCAGCCAACGAGCCGCCGAGCAACTGGCGGAGCGTCTTTCACGGTCCTGGGTGGTCGCGTCTGATTCTTGATGATGGGACAACCACCGACTACTGGTACCTACACCTGTTCGACAGCACTCAGCCCGACGTGGACTGGTCGAATCCGGAGGTTCGCTCCGAGTTTCGCGACATCTTGCGCTTCTGGTTCGATCGAGGCATCGATGGTTTTCGCATCGATGTCGCCCACGGACTGGTTAAAGACCCGGATCTGCCAGACATGGACTACGACTCCATCGTCGAGACGGACATTCTCGGAGTCGCTCCTGATGCGCCCTACTGGGATCAAGACGGGGTGCACGACATCTGGCGTGAGTGGCGAGTGGTGGCTGACTCGTACGACCCACCGCGGATCTTGTGCGGCGAGGCGTGGGCACCAACACCCGAGCGACTGGCTCTCTACCAGCGACCCGATGAGCTACACACGTCGTTCAACTTCGACTATCTCGCAGCCGGATGGGACCACGAGCGCATGCGAGAGTCCATCGATGCGACCGTTGCCAGTCATGCGAAGGTCGATGCCCCACCGACCTGGGTACTTAGCAATCACGACGTTATCCGGCATGCGACCCGATTTGGACCGACCGAAGATGGATCTCCGGTCACCAAGCCGACGGTCGTCGATGACGAACGCGGACGACGCCGAGCATTGGCCGCCACCATGTTTCTTCTCGGACTGCCTGGCTCGGCGTACCTGTACCAGGGTGAGGAACTCGGGCTGCCGGAGGTCTTTGATCTCCCCGACGACGCTCGCCAAGATCCTGTGTGGTTTCGTAGCAAGGGGACCGACACCGGTCGTGACGGATGTCGTGTTCCCCTGCCGTGGAAGGCGAATGAGCCAAGTTACGGCTTCAGCCCTCAGGGGCGGTCGTGGCTTCCCCAGCCGGATGTCTGGCGGGACTTCGCGGTTGATCAGCAACAAGACGATGATGCGTCGCCGCTCGCGCTCTACCGACGAGCCTTGGCGCAGCGGCGCAGCGAACCTGCTCTCGGACAGGGCCCGATGGAGTGGATGGACGGAGCACCCGAGGGCGTTCTGGCCATGCGACGCTTCACCGCCGACCCGGGGCACCCGTCTGTCGCCATCGTGATCAACATGACCGAAGCGACGATTCATCTGCCATCGAGTTGGGGTACCGACGTCGTCCTGGCATCCGACCCGGACATTGCTACCTTGAATGACGACGAGTCATCGCACCTGGTGATGGGCCCCGAGACGGCCGTGTGGATTCGCCAGTGAAGTGTGTCGTCACCTGACGACGCGCAGCCCGAGACGGGCTTCGATACCGGCGGTGTACGAGAAGACTTGACCCCGTGGCGTCGACAGACGCTTCCACGGGCCACAGGTCGCGGCGGTTACCCGCAACGGTTCATCGGTCATGAGCCGCAATCGTCTCGCCGCGTGCAGCACGCGCATCGGAAGACCCGCCCACGCAGCACGCGACCAGATCTCCTCCGCAATAGGAGCCGCCTGATACTCGGGCAATCCCTTCGTCCGCTCGCGGAACTCCTCGATCGCTTCGCGGATCTGGGGAGTGATGTCACTGGAAACTCCGTGGATAGGCATCTGCCATCCGTCGCCGGGCGGCAGGCTCGCCAGCGTCAGGCCTTGACCAACCGAGGCGGTCAACTGCGGCAGTGACGCCGTGTCGAAACGCACCGACTGATTCGCAGCGACGGCATCACTCACGCCGCGAACGAACGTCGCCAGCGAGGTTGTGACGTCGTCGCCGATCGCGTCCTCGTCCACCTGCGCCGGCACCGCAAGCGCAACCATCACGTCCATCGGAAGAACGGCGTAAACAGCGAGTGCGGAGTCTGCGACGATGACGCGAGCGGTCATTCCGGAGTCCCACTCTGTGAGTCGAGTGCCCACCAGGGAAAGGACCCGAGCTTCTCGCTCGTTCAGCGAGATGGCACGCATCGTGGTCTCCACGGGGCCTCCCTGGGTCATTTTTCGAGGTGCTCCTCGATGAGCAGCCGGAATTCGGGTGGAATCGGACGGGAAGTAATTGCATCTTTATCGAAACACACCATGACGGATTTCGCATCCGCAGCCAGCTGCCCCTCGTCGATCAACTGCGTCTCCATTGTGAACGAGGAGGTGCCGATGTGGGAGAACCACGTTCGCGTCAGGAGGGGCTCTATCGAGAACCGGATGGGGCGCAGGTAGTTGATTTCCTGACGGACCACCACTTGCCCTACGACTCCTCGGTCATACATTCCAAGGGAGCGATAGACGCGCACGCGTGCTTCCATCACGTAGTCGAGGAAGGTCGCGTTGCTCACGTGATCGTAGGGATCGAGGTCCTTGAAGCGCTTCGCAACTTCGATGTCGAAAACGGTCATCAGTCGCGCGTCAATTTGCGGTAGGTGGCTCGGTGCGGCCGAGCAGCTTCTTCGCCTAGGCGCTCGATCTTGTTCTTCTCGTACGCGTCGAAGTTTCCTTCGAACCAGAACCATTGCGAGTCACCCTCGTACGCGAGGATGTGCGTGGCGATCCGGTCCAGGAACCAGCGGTCGTGAGACGTGATCACCGCGCACCCTGGGAACTCCAGAAGTGCATTCTCCAGCGACCCGAGTGTTTCGACATCCAAATCATTCGTCGGCTCGTCGAGCAGCAAGAGGTTGCCGCCCATTTTCAACGTGAGCGCGAGGTTCAATCGGTTGCGCTCGCCACCGGAGAGCACCTTGGCGGGCTTTTGCTGGTCGGGCCCTTTGAAGCCGAATGCCGAGACATACGCCCGGGACGGCAACTCGACGTTGCCCACCTTGATCCAGTCCAGGCCATCGCTGACGACTTCCCACACGTTCTTGGCAGGATCGAGGCCAGCTCGTGACTGATCCACGTACGACAGGGAGACGGTTTCTCCGACCTTGATCTCACCCATGGTGGGCAGTTCGTCTTTGTTCTCCGTCTCCCCATTCGCGGCCGCCACCAGCATGGTGAACAACGTCGTCTTGCCCACGCCGTTGGGTCCGATGACACCGACGATCCCGTTTCTCGGGAGAGAAAACGTTAGATCATCGATCAAGATGCGGTCCCCGAAAGCCTTCGTCAAGTGCTCCACTTCGACGACGACGTTGCCTAGGCGCGGACCCGGAGGAATCTGAATCTCCTCCATATCCAACTTGCGGGTCTTCTCGGCCTCGGCAGCCATCTCTTCGTATCGCTGCAGCCGTGATCGGGACTTGGTCTGTCGAGCCTTAGCGTTGGATCGCACCCACTCCAACTCCTCGGTCAGGCGCTTTTGCAGCTTTGCGTCCTTCTGACCTTCCACTTTCATACGGGCGGCCTTGGTTTCGAGATACGTCGAGTAGTTGCCCTGATACGGATAGGCGCGTCCGCGGTCGAGTTCGAGGATCCATTCGGCAACGTTGTCGAGGAAGTATCGATCGTGGGTGATCGCGACAACGGTTCCGGGATAGCGCTCGAGGTACTGCTCGAGCCAGTTCACGCTCTCGGCATCAAGGTGGTTGGTCGGTTCATCGAGCAGCAGCAGATCCGGTGCCTGCAGCAGCAATTTGCACAACGCCACTCGACGCTTCTCGCCACCAGACAGCACCGTGACGTCCGCGTCGCCGTCGGGACACCGCAACGCGTCCATCGCCTGGTCCAATTGGGCGTCGAGGTCCCAGGCGTTCTTGTGGTCGATCGCCTCCTGGAGTTTGCCCATCTCCGCGAGCAGCGTGTCGTAGTCGGCGTCGGGATCGGCCAATTCGGTGGAGATCTCGTTGAAGCGATCCACCATCGCCTTGGTTTCGGCAACCCCGTCTTGGACGTTCTCCAGCACTGTCTTCGACTCATCGAGTTGCGGCTCCTGCATCAGGATGCCGACCGTGAACCCGTCCATGAGTGTGGCTTCGCCATTGGACACGTCGTCCACACCAGCCATGATCTTCAGCAGACTCGACTTGCCCGCTCCATTGGGGCCGACGACCCCGATCTTGGCGCCGGGCAGGAAGGCGAGCGTGACGTCGTCTAGGACGACCTTGTCGCCGTGCGCCTTGCGCGCCTTCTGCAGTGTGTAGATGAACTCGGCCATGGGCACCCTTCCGTCAGGCCGGAAGCCTAGTTGCCTTCCGTGGCTCGGAATTCGAGCCGGGGCCCGCGGCCCGAGCAATCCCACGACACACTCTGGCGACGAGGGTGGGGGCGGATTCACGCTGACGCGAGGGTGTGCCCATCTCGCGTGTCATCGCTGATGTCGTCACCGCTTTCCTCGGCGATGGCGGCCGCGGCCATCACGTCGGCGATCACTCGGGTCTCGTTCTCCGCGACCGAGGCGCTCTTGACGCGCGTGAAGTCCGCGGTGCCGCGTGCGAGATCCGGCCCGACGGCGTATGCCTCGATGTCTTGGTAGCGCACCGTGTGCGAGCCATCTCCGCACGGACGCTCCACCTCACGACTACGCATCCTCCCGTAGACCACCACCGGCATTCCTTTCTTTATCGAGTTCGCTACGTTCGTCGCGAGCGTGCGCCAGCACGTCACCGACAGATAGTGCGTATCGCCTTCGATCCACCGCTCGCTGTCTCGGTCGAAGCGGCGAGTGTTGGAAGCGAGACGAAACGACGCCACCGGGTCACCGTTTCCCGTGAAGCGCAGATCGACGTCTCGAATCACATTTCCCACCACCGTCATCATCAGGTCGTTCATTGCTCATCACTCCTTCGCTGGTCGTTTCTCCTGCGACAAGCCTCGGCGCTGTGGCCCTGATCGTGAAGAACGCCTGCGTTGGTGTGGATGACATGGCGCACCCAGCGTGCGCTGTGGAAAGGACTTCTGGTGAACGGCGTCCGTATGCTCGGCACGTGGCTCGTTTTCACCGCGCGTGGCTGGTAGCCGCAGTCACCTTCCTGGTGTTGATGACGTCTGCCGCGTTCCGGTCGTCGGTCGGGGTGCTCGTCGTGCCTCTCGAGGACGAGTTCGGCTGGTCACGATCCGTCACCTCCATCGCGGTCGCGGTCAACCTGATTCTCTACGGACTCACCGCGCCCTTCGCCGCTGCCTTGATGGGGCGCTTCGGTGTGCGCAACATCGCTACCGGCGCCTTAATTCTGATCGCGATCGGCACCGGCCTGACGACCGTGATGACCGACCCATGGCATCTGGTGATCTTGTGGGGCGTCATCGTCGGACTCGGCGTCGGAGCCACGGCGCTCATTTTCGGCTCCTTGGTCGTCAACCGTTGGTTCGACAAACGCCGTGGGCTGATGCTCGGCGTGATGGGCGCTGCCTGGGCGACGGGACAACTCGTCTTCCTCCCCCTGATCGCGAACGTCATCGAGGCCACCGGATGGCGCACAGCCTCCTGGGGCATCGCCATCGCCGCGCTCGCGCTGATACCCGTCATCTGGTTCGTCCTCGTTGATCGACCGAGTGATGTTGGCCTTCTTCCCTACGGCGCCGATCCGAACAATCCGCCGGTCGAGGAACACAACACCGAGGGCAGCGCAGCGACGGCTGCGAAAACAACCATTCGCACGCTGGTCGAGGTTGCTCGCCACCGCACCTTCTGGATTTTGGCGGGGACTTTCTTCGTCTGCGGCTGGACCACCAACGGGATCGTCTCCACGCACTTCATCCCCGCCGCACACGACGAAGGAATGCACGCAACCGCGGCTGCTGGCCTTCTCGCCGTGGTGGGGCTCTTCGACTTGATTGGGACGCTGGGCTCGGGTTGGCTTACCGACCGATTCGACCCCCGCAAGCTTCTCGCCATCTACTACGGCTTTCGAAGCCTCGCCTTGTTCGCTCTGCCGGCGATTCTCGGGCCGGCGGTCGATCCCCCGATTCTGGTTGTCATGGTCGTCTTCGGCCTGGACTGGGTGGCGACCGTCCCACCCACCGCGATCTTGTGCACCAGGGCATTCGGTCGAGAGAAAGGAACCATCGTCTTCGGTTGGGTCTTCGCCGCCCACATGATCGGCGCCGCTGCAGCCGCCACGACAAGCGGTGTACTGCGGGACGTCACCGGGGACTATCTACTCGCGTGGCTGCTCGCCGGCTTCCTCGCCCTCGGCGCGTGCGGAGCCTCCCTCACCCTGCCGCGTTCACTCCGCAGTGCGACATTGGACGAAACCAACTCCGAGCATCCGCACCCGTGAAAGACTGAGGTCCGCGTCAGCGACACGTGGAGGGTGTGTATGTCCTGGGTAGCCATCATCATCATCGTTCTCATCGTTCTGCTTCTCATCGTCGGTGTTCTTCAGTTCAACAGGTTGCGCCGCCTGAACGTTCAGGTGGATGGAGCCTTCGCCGGCATCGACACCCTCCTGACCAAGCGCGCCGACCTGATTCCCAATCTGGTGGAAACGGTCAAGGGAGCCTCGGGCTTCGAGCAGAGCACCTTGCAGGCGGTCACCGATGCGCGAGCGTCGATCGGCCAGGCAAGGACCGTGGAGGAAACCGCCGCTGCGGACAACATGCTTACCCAGGCTCTCGGCAGACTTTTCGCCGTCGCCGAGGCCTACCCGCAGCTGACGGCTACCCAGGGATACATCGAGCTTCAGCGCCAACTCCAGCAGGTCGAGGGCGAACTGCAGTTTGCTCGCCAGTTCTATAACGAGGCGGTTGTGCAGTTGAACACCGCGCTCACCACCGTTCCGGGGATGTGGTTCGCCGGAGTCGCGAAGGTGACTCAGCGAGACATGTACTCCGAGCCCGACGAGGATCGACGAGACGCACCCAGCGTGGAATTCTGATGCGTCGCGCGCTGATGTGGGCGCTTGCCGGCGCCGCAGCTACCTCTCTCGCGCTCGCACCGGGTGCGTACGCCGAGGAGATTTCGTCCTTCGACGTCGATGTGACCATCGGCGCGGACACCGTGATGGACATTTCCGAGACCATCGTCTATGACTTTGAAAGCGCAGAGCGCCGCGGCATATTCCGCGACATTCCCGTCCGTGATTATCTCGATGACGGAAGCGCTCGCGCTTACGAAATAGACGTCCTTTCGGTCACCCGAGACGGCTCCTCGGAGCCCTACGAAATTTCCGACGAGGGTGATTACCTTCGGGTGCGCATCGGTGATCCCGACGTCACCATCACCGGAGCCCACGAATACCAAATCCAATACACCGTCGCCAACGGCCTGACCCAGTACACACAAGAACAAGTCGATGCGATCGGGATCGCTGAGCTCGAGCCGGGCGACGTCGAGGTGTATTGGGACTTCATCGGCGGCGAGTGGGAGGCGCCGATCGATCAGGCGCGGGTGAGAGTTGAAGGGCCGGGCCCGATCCTCGCCTACGAGTGTTTCGTCGGATCCACAGGTTCGAGGATTCCGTGCGATGTGGAAATTGGCACCGAATCCGCGGTCTTCTCCTCTGCACGACTCTACACCGGCGACAGCCTGACGGGGATTCTCGCGTTCCCCTCGGAAGCCTTCACCGCGCCCGTCGAGGAGGTCATCGAAGCGCCGAAGGCCGATCGACTGGTGCTCGGACTCCTCATCGGTTTCGTCATCGCCGCTATCGCGATCGTCGTGCCGACCATCGTGGCGATCGCGACGCGAAGCAAGAACAAGGGTGCAGCGATCCCGTTGGCTCCCCCGCAGTACTCACCTCCCGACGGCCTGACCGCTGCAGAGATGGGAGTGGCGTGGAAGGGCGAAGACAGCGATGTTCGATCGCGCGCCATCGTCGCGACGCTCGTCGACCTCGCTGCCCGCCGCTGGGTGGATCTTGGTCAGGACGGGAAGAAGCTCACCGTCACGAAACTTACATCGGGGACTGACCCCATCCGCCCCTGGGAAGAGGCACTGGTTGATTCGATCGTTTCCGACTCCGGGAGCGGAGTCATCGATGATTACGACTCCACGCTCGCCACCACTTGGACCGAGGCCTACAAAGGCCTGCTCGCGGAAGCCAGAAAATCCGGTCGACGAAATGCCGAGGGTGGCAAGCCCGACCAGAAGTGGAACTTCCTGGCCTTCACCGGCATCACGATGTTCGGGCTCGGAATTCTTCTCGGAGTGTTTGGCTCGACCAACATCACCGCGGTGCTGATCCCTGCGGGTGTGGGGTGTCTGATCGGATTCGGATTGGCCCGACTCATCACCCCTCGCACCGAGACGGTGCAATCTGCTCAATTCCTCGCCAAGGTCGAGGGCCTCAAAAAGGTTCTCGGCACCGACACCTCTGAATCGCGTCGAGAGTTCGCGCACAAATTAGGACTTCCTGACAGTGCGATTTTCGCCACGATGCTCCCGTACGCGGTGATCTTCGACCTCAACGAGGCCTGGTCTCAAGGCTTCCCGGATCTCACGCCCGAGGAACTGCGTCGCTACGGATTCTTTGCTGAGAACGCCTATATCTGGTCCTACCTGGTGTCTGACTTCGGTCGAGGGATCCGCACCGCCACGACACCCCCGAGCCGGTCGTCAAGCTCTGGTTTCAGCGGAGGTGGCGCGGGCGGTGGCGGTGGCGGTGGCGGTGGCGGCTCCTGGTAGTCGCCCGCTTCATGACGCGACCTTCGGCAATCCTCCAGGGCCCATTGCCCGGCCGCACTGTTGCCATACGTCTCATCTGGGTCGGCGCCGCCGCGGGAGTTCTCTTTCTCGCTTGGACTGTCCTCGTCATAATGAATATCGACAGCCCCACGGGTGCCGACCTGCGGGTCACCGAGAGTTTTTTCGCCGCCGGCGTTGATCATCCGTGGCTGTTTTCATTTGCGGAATTCCTCGCGTGGTTCGGCGGCGCTCGCAATATCGCCTTTATCGCCGTCGCGGTCCTCGTTCTCGCCTACATACGAGCGTGGCCCTGGGCCGTCTTCTTCCTCGCACTATCGGCGGGAAGTATCGCGCTCGGCAACCTCGTGAAATTCAGCGTTGGACGAGAAAGACCACCCTGGGTCACGCACGAGGCGCTGCAACAGACACTGTCGTTTCCCTCCGGTCACACTTTGACGGGAATAACCGTGTGGTGCGCTGCCGCAGTGATCGGGTGGTACTTACTGCCACCAATCATCGCTCCGTGGTTGTGCTCGACCTTTCTGGTTATCGGCCTGCTTCAGGGGCCAGCGCGAATGATCCTCGGAAAGCACTGGAGTACGGATGTTCTCGGCGCGCTTCTCTTGGGATCGGCTTGCCTGCTGATCGCCTGGTCCATCTTCTTGATCTGGTGGCACCGGACGTTCACCGCCACCTCAGCGAGCGGCACGCACGACGGAATCCCGTACGTGATGCACCCGCATTAGACTTCCCTCATGCCCGCTCAACGAAGACAGTAAGCCCGGTGCTTCTTTGCTCAGGCACCACTGACATCACAGGCGCCCGTAGCTCAATGGATAGAGCAACCGGTTTCTACCCGGTTGGTTGAGGGTTCGACTCCTTCCGGGCGCGCTTAGTCTTGCGCGCGACATTTCAGGGCATTTGGGGACCCGGATTTGGATCACGGGGACTCATAGGGAACTGTGTACTCCAGGTAAGGCATGTCAGCACCGATTTCCCTCGAGGACGTAGGCGCGATAGGGCTGCACCACGTGACAGGCATTCCGCCCGCCACGTCCCTCGTTAAGGAGATTAAGCACCATGGCACAAGGCACCGTTAAGTGGTTTAACGCAGAAAAAGGCTTCGGCTTCATCGAGCAGGCTGATGGCGGTCCGGACGTTTTCGTTCACTACTCCGCGATCGATTCCGATGGCTACAAGTCGCTCGACGAGAACCAGACGGTCGAATTCGAGATCACCCAGGGCCCCAAGGGACCCCAGGCTGAGAAGGTTCGCGTCGCCTGATTTCATACCTTTATTGCTGAAGACCCTCGTCCAGCGGACGGGGGTCTTCAGCATTGTGTGGCGGTGGAGCCAGCGTGTCAGTGACACCTCTTGTTGCCTGGCGTGCACCGAGCGTTGAACAGGGTCCTTGGGTCGCTAGTCGTGACTACTGCCTGTTGCGCATCCAACGAGATTTACGACACCCTTTGGTGGCGCGTTGCCAATTAATGTGAGCACGGGAGCATCGAGCCAAGGCGGCACGACCCGTCCCCGCTCACGAACGCATAAGCGCACAAGAGACTTGCTTTCATGGCAAATAGAGACGAGGTGGCTCTCAAACTCCGAAGCTAGGGAGATGTTGAGACACGCATCCCACATTCCTGGCAGAAATTTGCCTCTTCCGCCACGTACCCCTCACAGCCCAAACAGCGGCGCTGACCATCAAAGGAGGCCTTTTCTTCTCCCTCCCCACCAGAGATTCCATGACTCGTTTTCGCTCGTGATCCATCGCTGCCTACGTCTCGGGGCAAATTCTTCGCACCCAGTAAGTCGGCGCCTGCCATGTCAGCACCCGTGAGCACAGTTCCCTGGAAGTTGACGAAGCGCATATCGGCACCAAACAGGTTCGCGTTGCTTAGGTCCGCGCCGCTGAGGTCGGCATTCGTGAGAATGGCAAAGCGCAGTGAGGCCTCACGCAGATTGGCCTTGGTCCAGTCGGTAGCCGGGAGTTTTGCGCCGTCCAAATTTGCTTCGGACAGATTGACGCCTGAAAAATTTTGACCGGCCAGGTCTTCACCGCCACGAATAGACTTCAAAATTTTCTCTCGAACCGTTGAAGACAAGATGCTTCCCTCCACTTCGTTACGTGGGTGCTTTACGGACGTAGGCGGCTTAACCTATGGCACACGCCCGGCAGCAAGTCACCGCGATCTAAAAGTCTGATTCTCAGCCTGCTGGCGATTACGCCCCCAAATAAAGCGTTGGCTGCCCCACGAAAGGGGGTCGAAGTGGAGGCGGGATTTTGAACACGTCATGGACCACATGTGAGGCCCCAGGCGTGCAGGTGTTGGCGTCGTGGTTTGCACCGACAGCGCACCTAGTTGATCGTCCCCAGATCTATCTCCACTCCACCTGTGTACTGGTTGAAGGTGATGGTCGTTTGGTTATCCGGCTCGCCGATCTGTCCCGCGGCGGGTCTGCGAATCTTGGCAGGTTTGGGGTTCATTCGAACCGCGGAGGACACATAGTTCTGTTCTTGACCTTCGCGGTCGGTTGCTTTCAGCACAGCGCGCCACGAGTTCTTTCGATCGGTAACCCTCAGTGATGCTTGCTGGTCGTCCGCAGAATCGTCGAGTTGATAGACCTTTCCCGTGATCCGAGCCGTCACTGTTTCCGGAGCGGGATTTTTCGGCTTGTTGACCCCGGGAAGTTGCTTGCCGACGATCGTGACCGCATCAGGTGCGAGGCGGTGCCACTGACGATCATCGGCAGTGGTGGTCCAGCAGGTCGTGGTATCGATGCATCGAACCGACCGCTTGGTGTCGACAAAAGGCGGCAGGAATGTTGCCTTCATGCTGCCGTCAGGATTGATCGTCATCGTGTTCGTCGACCGAACACCGAGGGGCCCGCGCAGACGAAATATCGTCGTCAAGCTCCGGCCTTCGGCTCGGGCCTGCCACTGCTCGGCGGCAACGCCCATACGCTCATAGAAGGTGTCCACCGATACCGACTTTGCGTGGGAGGGTGCAGCGCTTAACCCCGCCGTAACTACGAGAGCCAGTATCGAACTTGACGCCATCATCCGGGTCAAACGCATGGAGCCTCCTGGTGAGCAAGATCGGATCCCGCGACACAGTACGCGCATCAGTCAGGCAGTCACAGGGCAGTGCTGCTGGGCCGGTCGGGCTCGCACCGACGACTGCCAGGGATCAAGGCTTTCAGGACGCAGGTGCACTCACACTCCCAGGAATGGATTGTTTTCCTTGAGGAATCACTGGTCCATAGGACCGGAGTGGACGCGTGAGCGTAGGTCCACGTCCCCGCAAAACGTGGTCTCCGTTCGCAAAAGCATTTGCCAAAAAGGCGGAGCGGGCGTCGGGCACCCCTTGTTTCGGATACGCAGTAATTCGCTTCGGCTTTCCCACGCATCGTGGCCCCCTCCACTTCAGGAGGGGGCCACGATGCGTGTGCTCAAGGATTACGGAGCGAAAGGAAGCATTACGGCGTCGACGCCGTGCGCCACCTGCATGTTGCCCTTGTTGATGTCAACGGCAGACAAGATGACCTTCGCGTTCTTGAAGTCCGGTGCGTAGTCACGCAGACGGATCGACGGATCGTCCGAGACGAGAACCTTGGTGTTCTTACCCTCGAGAGCGGTCGCGAGAACCGCACCGTCAGACTCCAGCGCAATGTCAGAGGTAATCGTCGCGCCGGGGATCACGTGGTAGAGGAGCACGGTCTCGACCGTGTCGATTCCCAGACCAGCAACTGCATCGAATGCATCCGACTCGCTCTTGATCTTGTGACCGGCAAGAGCGGACGCAAGGTTCTTGAACGCCTTGTCGGTGGGGGCGAACACCGTGAGTGCGGTGTCACCGTCTGCCAGCAGCGCTACGGGGGAATCGGGCTTGGCAGCGAGAACAGCTTCTGCAGCCTTGGTCAAGATGTCGAAGTCTTTGCTGGAGTTATCGAACTCGGCATTGCCGACATCAAGAACGCTCGCGAGACTTGTGTTGCCATCCATCGCCTGGACGGCGGGCGCCGAAACAGCAGCTCCAGCAGCGAAGATAGCGGCGCTTGCCGCAGCTCCGAGAACCTTCGTGGTTTTCTTCATTACAACTCCTACGTTTTTTGTGCGCGCACTGGGCCGTCGCGCATCGGTCTAATAGGAGTTCGTCGGCACTCACGAGTTTGGATGCACACATTCCAAAAAAGTTTTACGAAACATCATGTTCGTCTCGATTCTGCACAGCTTCCTGCAGGTGCTACTCATTGCACTTACGTCAATGCTCGACGGCGCTTTCGCAATCTCGTACAGGCTCAACCCCGTCGTATCGGACCGTTCACACGGTCCGTGACCCATTCACGTCAAGATTCGTCCTTCACTCGGTGATCACTCATTACTGGCCCGAAGGGGCTGAGAGATGCCTATGAGTGGAACATGTGCAATGAATTTGTCTCACCTGGCCTAAATGGTGTTTAACCATGCGAGAGAGCGGGTATACCAAGCATGTCTGAGACGGTCAGGTGAGAATCCGGACCGACCTGGATGGCAAGACAAGTTCACAGTTTCCTCCTCCCTCTAAGGGCGGCCCCCGGGAATCCTCCTACCGGGGGCTGTCTGCTGTGAAGGGGGCTCGATCACCCACGCAGCGCCTGTTTCGCCTGAGCCGCGCTTAGGAAGCAGACGCCGAGAGGACGTCCGTGAAGGTCAGGTCTTTACTCGGCATCAACGATGGGACGTCGAGAACGTCTCCTTCGAACCAGTCCTGATCAGAGGCAACAGTGGGGTACTGATCCAGCGTTGCATAGAACTCCTCCGGGCTCA
>WLWE01001888.1_pt1 | contig 14412 bp, 12 predicted proteins | sample 6718301 | NCBI WGS metagenome assembly WLWE01 (sample SAMN12718691, study PRJNA515312) | sponge metagenome | isolation source: marine sponge | host: Mycale hentscheli | place: New Zealand: South Island, Marlborough, Capsize Point | collected 2003-05-01 | reverse complement strand
GCTGGCAGAGAAAATTTAGAAGCAGTCAAAGAGACCAGAAAGGATGACAGAATTAAACTATCAGCCGTCGAACAATCTAAGTTAATCTCTCAACGACAAGGTGAGCGAGAAGAATTATCTGAAGAGACCGACGACCTCCTAGACGTATTATTAAACGAGTAAATTTGTACCATGGCCTGTACTTGTAATTCTTCTTCTTGCAGATGTGAAAACCCAAAGAATGTGGACGTTTCTGCTGCTACCCAATTAAATATTTGTTGCCGACGCGCAAACACTTTCATCTTAAAAGCAAACGTCAAAGATTCGAATGGAACTGCGATTGACCTGACGGCTTATACTTACGAGATGCAAGTAAGACAGTATGACAATGGTCCTATTGTTATATCCAATAGCAATATTACAATTGCTGGAACAGCCGCAGGGTTACTTACCATAACTATCACGGATACCAACATGACTGTTGACGCAGGAACATATGTATACGGTGTTGAGTTCACATTAACCGCTACTTCAGAAAAAGAAACTTGGTTCTTCGGAACATTTACTGTACAACAAAACATTGTAAATTAAACTATGTCAGACACTGGCCCTATTGAAATTATTGTAACGGACCAACCTGGTGATGTAATAACTATTACTCAACCTAGCCCTATATCTATTGACATTAATAACGGGGCCGTAGAACAACTTGTTGGTTCTAAAGGCCAAAAGGGTGCTCAGGGAGAGAAAGGTCAAAAGGGTGAGATAGGTTCTAAAGGACAAAAGGGAGACCAGGGAGAGCAAGGTATAAAAGGAGACAAAGGACAGAAAGGTCTTGATGGAGATGGAGTCAAAGGACAGAAAGGTGAAGTCGGTGAGAAAGGTCAAAAAGGAGAACAAGGAGTTAAAGGTGACAAAGGAGTTAAGGGTGAGGTTGGAGAGAAAGGACAAAAAGGAGAGGTTGCTGAAAAGGGATCCAAGGGTGAAGTAGGTGAAAAGGGACAGAAAGGAGAACAAGGCGACAAAGGCCAGAAAGGCGAAGTAGGCGAGAAGGGTCAGAAAGGTGAAGTCGCTGAAAAAGGATCTAAAGGTGAGGTTGGTGAAAAAGGTCAAAAGGGTGAAGTCGGAGAGAAAGGAACCAAAGGTGAAGTAGGCGAGAAAGGACAGAAGGGCGAAGTCGGAGAGAAAGGACAGAAGGGTGAAGTCGGAGAGAAGGGACAAAAAGGCGAGAAGGGCGAGAAGGGTGAGAAAGGCGAAAAGGGTGAGAAAGGTCAGAAAGGTCAGAAAGGACAACAAGGTCCACTACCTGCTGCAACCTATGAGTACGCTTTCAGCACCGCTATAACAGGAAGTCCTGCTACTGGCATTGCTAGGTTTAACAATGAAACTCAGAATACATCTACCTCTGTCGTTATAAATTCTACCGACAAAAACGGAGACACTATACCTACCCCAAGTGCTGGATCGGTATTGGTTAGATCTGTAAGCACATCTACAGACTTTATAAACTTTAACATTGATAGTGTTGCAACTGATACAGGAATAATAACCTGCACTGTTACTGTACAAGGTAGTAGTGGAAACAGTCCATTCAGTGATGGAGAAGAAATAACTTTATCCTTTGCCGAAGGTGGAGCCAAGGGGCAGAAGGGCGATAAGGGTGAGAAAGGAGAAAAAGGCGAGAAGGGTGAAAAGGGACAGAAAGGTGAAGTTGGACAGAAAGGTCAAAAGGGTGAAGTCGGAGAAAAAGGGCAGAAGGGCGAAGTCGGAGAGAAAGGTCAAAAAGGTGAGGTAGGAGAAAAAGGCGAAAAAGGCGAGAAAGGACAGAAAGGAGACAAGGGTCAAAAGGGAGAGAAAGGAACTAGGGGTCAGAACTCTGCCAATAGTTATCCTTACAATTTTAGAACTGCCACAAGTGGAAGTGTTGCTAACGGTGACATGAGAGGTAATGAGTCTACTCAGAATACTTCTACACGAATTGTTCTTAGCCAAGTAGACAGCGATGGATTAACAATTCCTTCTGTAGCCGCAGATCAAAATGGTTCGGTTACAATACGAGAAGTTGAGAACCAGGCTAACTTTATAACATTTGCTTTTACAGGTGGTGATACATCTGGAGGTGAGATTGAACTTACTGGTTCTGTAAGCGCCTCAAGCGCGGCTAACCCATTCAGCGATAGTGATGCTGTAATTGTTTCTTTTCAGAATGATGGAACTAAAGGTCAAAAAGGCGTTAAAGGAGAAAAGGGTGAGAAGGGAGAAAAAGGCGAAAAAGGAGAGAAGGGCGAAAAGGGACAGAAGGGAGACAAAGGACAGAAAGGTGAAAAAGGAACTAGAGGTCAGTCGGCTGCTAACATCTACCCTTATGTGTTTAGCACAGCAACCTCTGGTAATCCAGTCAGCGGAGAACTAAGAGGTAATGAAACCACACAAAACACTTCTACACGAATTGTTATTAACCAGTCCGATAGCGACGGCTTAACCATCCCTTCGGTTGGTGCAAATGATGTTGGTACTGTTACCATAAGAGAAGTAGAGAACCAAGCAAACTTTATTACTTTCGACTTCACTTCTGGGGATACTGGTTCAGGAGAAATAGAACTAACAGGATCTGTAACTGCATCCAGTGCAAGTAATCCATTTAGTGATCAAGACGCTGTTAATATATCCTTTGTATTTGATGGTGCTAAAGGACAGAAAGGCGCAGATGGCGCTTCAGTCAAAGGACAAAAAGGTGAGAAAGGCGAGAAGGGTGAAAAAGGACAGAAGGGTGATAAAGGTCAAAAAGGAGAGCGTGGCGTAAATGCTGGAAACGTATACAACTTTACTTTTAAGACAGACACAAGTGGGGATATGCCCGCTGGAGAAGTAAGAGGTAATGAATCTACACAGAATACTACCACTCGACTGAATTTCAATAATCAAGATTCAGACAACGAATCTGTAGTTACTCCAACAGCGCCAGGTATTGTTACTGTTAGAGAAGTGGAAACTACAAGTAACTTTTATAAGTTTTCTTATACCTCTGTTGGAACAACTGGTGATCAAATAGAATTAGAAGGATCGGTTAGCGCCTCAAGCGCGTCTAACCCTTTTAGTGACAATGACAGTGTGACATTATCTTTTCAGTTTAATGGCTCTGATGGATCCAAAGGACAGAAAGGTGAAGCGGGTTCCAAAGGTCAGAAAGGAGAGGTTGGTGCCAAAGGTCAAAAAGGAGAGGTTGGTGCCAAGGGGCAAAAAGGAGAAGTTGGTGAGAAAGGACAGAAGGGTGAGGTTGGTGCCAAAGGTCAGAAAGGAGAGATAGGCGCTAAAGGTCAGAAAGGAGAAGTTGGTGCCAAAGGTCAAGCAGGAGCAGCAGGAGCAGCAGCAACTGTTGACGTTGGTACTACTACAACGCTCTCTGCTGGAGAAGATGCCACTGTTGAGAACAGCGGTAGTACGGAGAACGCCACTTTTGATTTTGGAATACCTCAAGGTATTGCTGGCGCTAAGGGTCAAAAGGGTCAAGATGGTTCTTCAGTAAAAGGACAAAAGGGTGAAGCAGGTTCTTCTGTTAAAGGACAAAAAGGAGAAGCAGGAACCAATGGAACCAATGGTTCTAAAGGTCAGAAGGGTCAAGAAGGAGAACCTGGTACTTCTATAAAAGGACAAAAAGGAGAAGCAGGTACTAACGGATCAGACGGATCGAAAGGACAGAAGGGTCAAGACGGTGCTTCAGTAAAGGGTCAAAAAGGTCAAGCAGGAACAAATGGAACTAACGGAACTAATGGATCTAAAGGACAAAAAGGTCAAGAAGGAGAACCTGGTGATTCAGTCAAGGGTCAAAAAGGTCAGGCAGGAACTAATGGGTCTGATGGTTCTAAAGGTCAGAAAGGTGAAGCGGGAACAAATGGATCAGATGGTTCTAAAGGACAGAAGGGTCAAGCGGGTACTAACGGTAGTGATGGTTCTAAAGGACAAAAAGGTCAAGCAGGAACTAATGGAGTTGCTGCTACTATTCAGGTTGGGAGTACTTCAACATTAGGCGCTGGAGAAGATGCTACTGTTCAAAACACTGGAGATGATCAAGACGCTACTTTTGACTTTGGTATACCCACAGGCGCTACTGGCGCAAAAGGACAAAAAGGTCAGGCTGGATCTAACGGTTCTTCAGTTAAAGGACAAAAGGGTGAGCAAGGCGCTTCGGTCAAAGGACAGAAAGGTCAAGCGGGTACTAACGGATCGAACGGTTCTAACGGATCAGACGGTGCGAAAGGTCAGAAAGGACAAGCAGGATCTAACGGATCTTCTGTTAAAGGACAGAAAGGCGAACCTGGAACTAATGGTTCTAATGGTTCTAACGGATCGGATGGTTCTAAGGGGCAGAAAGGTCAAGCAGGATCTAACGGATCAAATGGATCAGATGGTTCCAAGGGACAAAAAGGACAAGCGGGTTCTAATGGGTCTAACGGATCAGACGGCTCTAAAGGACAAAAAGGACAGGCGGGTTCTAATGGATCAAATGGATCGAATGGATCAAACGGTTCGAAAGGTCAGAAGGGTCAAAAAGGACAAGAGTCTGCTGCGTCTGTTACAGGTTCAGGAACCGCAACAAGGGTTGCTTTCTGGTCAGGATCTCAAGCGTTAAGTAGTAATGCAGATCTTTACTGGAACAATGTTAGTGGAACTTCTGGAACTGGTTTAGGAATTGGAACCACTTCAGTAGGAACGATAAACGGTACTGCTTTCGGAGGAATGAGACTTCATGTTGTTGGTAGTGGAAACATAGGAAGACTATGTTTACAAGGAGCCGTACAGGGAACTATGTTAATGAACGCTTCTGGAGGTACTTCCAACCAGAGAATTAAGTTTATACAGAGTAAGCAAAGTGAATTTAGAATGGGTAAGGTTTCAGATTCTGGAACAGAAACTACTCAATTTTCTATAGACAATAGTGGTAACTGTGAAATAGATACTAACGAAGGTGCTTTAATATTAAGAGACTCTAGTGGAACTCGATTTGCAGTCACAGTAGACGGAGGTGAATTACAAGTAAATCAATTATAATGGCAACAACGATAAATTGGGATTGTAAAACAGTAGAGTGCTACTCTAGTATGGGTGGCCACACAGATGTTATATATCAAGTTCATTGGAGGGTAACTGGAACTTCAGATACACTAGATCCTGATGGAGACGCTTACATGGATTCTTCTATAGGTATTCAGGCTTTGGACACAAGTGACCTTAGCGGGTTCACCGCGTTTTCCAATCTAACACATTCCGACATTATTTCTTGGACAAAAGCAGCCCTTGGCTCTAGTCAAGTAACAGCGATAGAAACCGATGTGAATTCAAAAATAAACGATCAGATAAGTCCATCAAAAAAAACTCTTACGGTAAACAATTAATTTAAACATTGTATATTTGAAGCAGTTCAATATAATGCAATGAAAATCAACGCTCTAATTACATGAATATAGTATTCCATGTAGGCTACTCAGCCTCACCTTGGAATTGTTATACTCCAGGTCTTGGAGGAACTGAACAGTGCGTAAATAAATTATCAGCGTCTCTAGCCATTAGGGGTCATAAGTTGTTTATAGTAGGACAAGTAGAACCTACAACTATACTTACAGAACATACGGATGAAATTGCTATACAATATTTACCTCTTGAGAGTTTTGACAAACTTCCTCAAAAGATAGATGTCCTTGTAGGCGTTTCTTATTTACATTTTTATAAGCATTACAATTGTGCTCAAATAAATAAGGTTTTATTTTGGCTACACAACGAAGAGCCTTTCTATTGGTTTCAAGGAGAACAAATGACACAAGAAGAAATATTGGAGGGATATGATTTGTGCGACAATATAATTTGTTTAACTGATTGGCACAAGCAAGATTTTACATCCAGGGCTCGTAGGTGTCAGGATAAAATAAAAATAATAGGTAATGGTATTTCTTTATCAGACATTCAAAAAGCAGAGTATAAAGTTCCTGGAAGTTATTTGTATTCTTCTCATCCAGAAAGAGGGTTGGATAAACTTTTAAACGAATGGCCAATAATAAAACGAAAACGACCATACGCTACACTTTCTATTGCTACTCCAGCCTATGGTTTAGAATACTATAATGAAAACTTTTCAGCAAGAGTTAAAAGCCTAGAGGATCAAAATGTAACTTTTTTAGGATCTCTTTCTACAGAAGAACTTTATAAAAGAATGGGAACTACAGAGACTTGGTATTACCCAACAGACTATAAAGAGACATATTGTATTACGGCTCTAGAGATGATGGCTCATGGTGTCATAGTGGACACAAATGAGATTGCTGGATTAAAAGAAACCGTCAACGGTTTCAACAAGTCTACGGACTGGGAAAGAATTGACAAATACATTCAGACCAGGGATTGGTCTAATGTCACTAACGAATGGTTAAATTTAATAGATAACAAAATGAGCGCAGGCCCCATAGTTCCAAAGACAGAATCACCACATCAGGATGCGGATATGACATATGTAATATGTCTAGATCCCACAGATCAAAAGAAAGAAGACATCACTAAGAAGTTTAAAGAGTTTGGTTTTAAATCTGAATTAACCATATGGGAGGCTTGCAATGGTAAGACTGGTAAAAATATGCCACCCGATTATGGAGTTTTTAAAGACTGGATAATACCTACCTCTTCTCATCGTTTTTACAATAGGGAAATAACTCCTGGAGAAATAGGTTGTGCCGCGTCTCATCACGCTGTTTGGAAAGACGCTTCTGTTAATAATTATAAAAAAGTTTTAATACTAGAGGAGGACTTTTATGTTAAAAGAAAATTTGAAGCCAGCGAATTAAAAACTGATCAGCATTGGACTTTAATGTATTTGTCTTGCAATTTTGTTCAACCACCAAGAGGAGTAAATAAATATTTATGTAAGCCTAGGTATGCTTATAACGCTCACGCCTATATGCTTACCGACGAAGGAATACAAAGAATATTAGAGCAAAACTTTCATAATTATCTTTTCCCAGTTGATGAGTTTTTGCCTGCTACCTTCTGTGATCACCCACGAGGTGATCTAGGTTTTATAACTCAAGACACTATTGCTATGGCCGTAAAAAATGATTTCTTAGGTCAGTTAAGCACTCGTGAAACTTCTACAACAGAGCCAACACCGATTAACTGTTTAGCAGATTATTCTTACAAAGAGTTTGTGAATAGGTTTGTTCATGAGGCTGCTAAAACAAAAGAGTGGGATTTAGTAGTAGATGAAAACATACAAGATGTTTTCTCTTATCCTCTCTTTACAGAGGAGTTCTGCTCTTTAGTAATAGAGGAGGCCAACAAGTTAGACAAGTGGACAAAAGAGCGACATGACTACTACCCAACAACAGACATACTGTTAGAGTCAATAGGGCTAGACAAAACTTATTCTAAGGTTCTAAAAGAGTTTGTTTATCCCTGTGCTATTCACAAATGGCAGTTGCATGGCAAGCCCTGGCCTGATCTGTCTAGTGAAAACTTTATGATTAAGTATCAAGAAGACGTACAAGGTCACTTGTCTCTACATCACGACAGCGGATTAATATCTTGCGTCCTGACATTGAACAGAGACTTTGAAGGAGGCGGCACTTGGTTCTGGAGACAGCAAAAAGTTCATAAAGGAAATGTCGGAGAGATATCTATACATCCTGCTAAAATTACTCATCGCCATGGTGGAAGACCTATATCAAAGGGCGAGAGATATATAATCGTTTCATTCTGCTCTAAGCCATGAGTGAAGAAGTAAATTTAATAGCATCACCACAAATGCAAGACTTTCCTCTGCTACCCACATTTAATACGAAATTCAATAACATGATTGAGTGGTATTATTTTGATTCTTATTTCAATGAAGAAGAAATAAAACAAATTGAAAAAACATTAAGAAGCACTCCTTATGAAGAGGCAACAGTAGAGGGAGGTAATGAACAGTACCGAAAGTCTAGTATAAAGTGGATCATGCCTTTTCAACAGAATAGATGGTTGTTTGACAGGTTGATGAATTGTATTACAGAGGCTAACAACGAATTGTGGAATTTTGATCTTCAGTCCGTCAGAGACAATATCCAATACACAGAGTATAGATCTGAAGACAAAGGTTTTTATGACTGGCATATGGACATAGGGTCGGGTCTTTTATCCACTCGAAAAGTTTCTCTTACGGTTCAGTTGTCCGATCCTTCTGATTACGAAGGTGGAGAACTGGAATTAAAAATAGGAAACTCATCAATAAAGCCTTCTAACGCTAAAGGGACTGTTATTATTTTCCCTTCTTACTTCTTGCACCGTGTTACACCAGTAACAAAGGGGCTTAGAAAATCTATGGTTCTATGGACAGGTGGGTCCTCTTACAAGTAAATGAACTACCTTTGACCAAGAATGATAAAAAAGTTTTTACAAATATTTAAATCGAATCAAATGAAATACTTCATAGAAATAGGATCAAACAGTTTTGATACCTTAATACCTTTAGCAGAACACGGATGGTCAGGAGTCATTGTCGAGCCTTTATCACAATACTTAGAAGAGTTGCCTGTTCGTGATAACGTAACTTATGTTAATGCCGCTATATCTACTCATGACGGCTCGTGTATAATGAAGGTATATAATGAAGATCTTTGTGAAAGAGATCCAGACTTTAGAGGAATGTCTACTCTTGAAACTGAGGGGCTTGTAGAACAAAATGCTGACCTGGTTCATGACGAAGAGGTGGAGTGTATGACCTATCAAACTTTACTAGACACGCATTGCTCTGACTTCCCTCATGTGGACTTTTTAAAAATAGACGCGGAAGGTCATGATTTAAAAATACTAGAAACTATAGACTTCCATGGTCCTCTTAGACCCAAAGTCATTAAGGTTGAACACGCTCATTGTAATGATATTAAAATGTCTGCTTTGTTAGAAGAGGCGGGATACTTTAATATGGTTGACAACACTGATATTTACGCCATATCTTACGAATAAAAAACGCATTATCTTTGCCTTATGGCAAATAAGGATCCTCGTTTAAAAAGAGCAGGAGTATCTGGTTATAATAAACCAAAGGCAACCCCAAGCCATCCCACCAAGTCTCATGTAGTTGTTGCTAAAGAAGGTAATAAAGTAAAAGTAATAAGATTTGGACAGCCTGGTGCTGATACTGTAACAGAGTCTAATCCTAGCCCAGCAAGAAGAAAAAAAAGAGCAGCCTTTAAAGCAAGACATGCTAGAAATATTGCTAAGGGTAAGATGAGCGCAGCATATTGGGCGAATAAAGTAAAGTGGTAATCTCGCCCCCTGAAAGTAAAACTGATAATGCTTAAATTTGTAATACATACAACCTACTAATTATGAAACAAGGATACAACGCACGGCTTGATGACTCTATGGGCGCACGAAGTGGAAAGAAGAGTCAGACAATGAAAGATCGTCGCGATGAAAGCGAGGGAATGGAGAAAAGCCGAGGCAAAAGAAAGTTTTCTGGAAACAAGTCTAGCGCTCAAGGTCCTATGATGATGGGCGGAGGCAAGATGAAGAAGATGTATGAAAGCGGCGGAATGATCAAAGCAATGTTAAAGGATCCTAAGCAAAGAAAGTTTGCAATGGAGGCTTTAGATATGGCTAGAGATACAGACTCCCCTGCTGTAATTAGCGGCCGTGCTGGAAGAGGCAAGGGCGAGAACGTAGCAAAAGGCGGCATGAAGATGAAGTATCAGAAAGGCGGCAAAGTAAGAGGCTACGGTAAAAAAAAAACTGATTTAGGAGCCAGCGGCATAGGCCGCGTTATGGAGCAGATGGGTCAGTAATAAAATTCCCACCATCTTTAAGAGCGAGTGAGTTGCATTTACATAGTGCAGTTTCACTCGTTTTTTTGTTGTTTAAACATCATAACTTTGCTTAATTATAAATATAAATACATATGAATACAATTGACAGCCAATTAGAAGCCAAGATCCGCGAAGCGGGAATGGAGGTTTCACAAGAGCCGCCACAAGCGGCGTTAGACGATGCGAACAATGATTTTGCTGGAACAGTAAACTTGGACACATCTAAAATAGAGACACAACCAGCCCCTGCACAACCTGCACCTGATCAACCTGCACCCGCAGAAGTAGCACCAGCCTCTCCAGAAGAGGTGCCACAACAAGAACAAGTAGAAGTACAGGAGCCAGTAGCAAACGAACCCCAGGAGGTTGCATCAACTGAGGCCGTAGAAGAACCGATGCAAGAAAATGAATCCGACTTCGATTCATTCCTTGGCCAACTTCAAGAGAACAGCGAAATGCAACCCTCGGAAGGCGAACAGGAAAATAGCGAAGTATTCGAACTTGACCCACGGGTACAAGCAATTGCTGATTTTGTCGAAAGTACAGGAAGAGACCCTGGTGATTGGTTTGCATATCAATCATTAAATACTGAAGGCATGGATGACTTAACAGCCGTCCGTGTAGAGATGTCTACGTCTTATCCTAACTTGAGTTCTGATGAAGTGGATGTATTACTGAAACGGAAATACAAACTTGATGAGAGCCTATACGACGCTGAGGAAGTTGCTGCATCTAAAGTGGATCTCAAGATCGCTGCACAAAACGCTCGTAATACTATTGGGCAAATCCAAGAGAATTTCGCAGCGCCAGTGCAACAAGAGTCAATGGAAAATCCTTCTATTGTAGATGATCAGTGGATAAATAATATGGTTCAAGATGTTAATGAATTAGAGCAGATTGAATTTGATTTAGGCAACGACAAGACGTTTTCGTTTGGTGTTGATGCCGTATACAAGGATCAACTTAAACAGAAGAATGTAGAAATTGAGTCTTTCTTTGATGACTATGTCGAAGAAGGTGGTAATTGGAATTTTGACAAATGGAATACTGATCGAACTATAATGGACAACTTGCCCAATATTGTTCAAAGTATATACCGTCAAGGATTAAGTGATGGCCAACGCAATGTTGTCGAAACGGCGGCTAATGTTGATGCAAGCGCTCCAGCCCTTGAACAAAAAGTTAAAACTAATCCAGTTGCGGAGTCAATCCGTCAAGCACTTGAAGAAGAAATAGGAAGTCAAAGATTACGCTTTAATGTTTAATGCCTTAACCGATTAAAATTATATATCATGGCAAATACTTTTCCTCCTGTCTATAATGACAGTAAACCAGCGGTCTTTCGCCGCTTGTCCCCAGAGAAATATACTTCTCTCGGAGACTACATAGATGAAATAAACGCACCAGACAACAGAGATAGTCTCGTAAAGACTTACGGCTATCAGCAAATTTCTGGTGGAATCACGGGGTTTCTAAGCCTAACGGGCGCAATACGCGCAAACGGTACCGCAGACGAAGTCCAGTATTGGGAAGAAAATCGTCTTCACCAAGCACAAGCAGGAACGCTAAGCGCTACCGCCGCCGCCGCAGCAACAACTCTAGTAATTAAGAAGGCTTCTTCTGATGCTTCAGTTCTACGTCTTAATGACGTTATCTTGTTGTACGGACAGGATCGTGGTATCGTAACGGCTATCTCTCCAACAGGAGAAGTTAGCAATACTGCTACTGCTGATTACACTATTCAAACATTATCTTCTGCTGGTCTTACTGCTAGTGCTGCAACAACGGCTACTACGTTCCCAGTTATCGGTAACTTGTTCAAGCAAGGATCTGATCAGAATGATGGATACTTGGAGAGCAACGTAATTAAGCGAACTAACAAGTACAATATCATCAAAGAAGTATTCAAGGTTACAGGATCACAAGCAACTAACATTGGTTGGGTGAATGTAGGTAATGGAGACTACAGATGGTACGTTAAAGGAGAAATGGACACTCGTGCTCGTTTCTTAGACAAGCGTGAAATGATGATGCTTCTCGGAGAGGATGTAACTGCTACATTAACTGGTGCTGGTGCATCTGTTACTGCTGGAGAAGGTTACTTCACTGCGATTGAAAACAGAGGTATCGTTCATGACGGAATCATCAACGCTCTTACAGGTATCGATACAATGATCGAGAACTTGGACAAGAACGGTGCTGCTCCTGAGTACGCTATGTACGTTAACACTTCGCAAGGTTTCAAGATTGATGACGCTGTTGCTTCATTGAACGGAGCCGCAGGATTCACAAATGCTACTGTAGGTGTTACTGCTTTCGGTGGCCGTGATGGCGCTGGTGCTGACTTAGGATTCCAATCTTTCACTCGTGGAGGATATACTTTCCACAAACACGCTTGGAAACTTCTTAACGACCCAACTTTGTTAGGTCTTAGCGATTCGAAGTACAAAGGTGCTATGATTCCTTTGACTACAGTTGTTGATCCAAAGACTGGTGATCGTGCCGCTGCTTTGGAACTTAACTACAAGGATACAAACGGATACAGCCGTGAGATGGAGCACTGGATGACTGGTTCTATTTTAGGTGTCAATAACACAAATACTGACGACCTTCAATTTAACTATCGTTCTGAGTGTACTCTAGTTACTCATGCTGCTAACCAGCATATCTTAATCAAGTAATCACTTTAGATTCTTAGGGAACGGAGGGGGTTTTGCCCCCTCCTCACTCCCAAATAACTTTTTAATTATATTAAATTATGTCACAAGCAAAAACAAAGAGCGCACCTGCTGCGCCAAAAACAACAAAGGCAACAGCGCCTAAGACTTCTTCAAGTCGCTTCACTCCCATTAAGAAAAAATCAGTCAGAGATTCATTAGTAATTTTTGAAATTATTAACGGCGGGGGTATCGTGTGTAAATTAAAATCTGAAATACCTGTGTATGATAGAGAGACTGGTAAGGTGAGACAGATTCGTTACTGCCCTGGAGAGTCTAGTATTTTTAAAGACGAACAGGGTGATGCATCCGTTCGTTCACACGTAGTATTTAGAGATGGACTTTTAAGTGTACCTGAAGAAAAGGCTAACCTAAGAGATTTTTTATACGCACACCCTTCTAATGCTGCCAATGGCGGTGGTTTATTTCGTGTGCTAGATAATACTAAATATTATGAGGCTGAAGTCGATAATGAATTCTTGGTTCATGATGCGGTTGCATTAGTTCGTAATAAAGAATTAGACGAAATACTTTCAGTCGCCCTTGCTTTAAATATTAACATACAGCAAACTACCTTAGAGATAAGAAGAGAACTTCTTAAAGAGGCTAAGAGTAATCCTCAGAACTTCATTAGAATGTTTGATGATCCTAGGGTTAAAGTTCGATCGGCTATTATTCAAGCGAAGGACTTTCAACTTATAAGCATGAAAAATGATGGTGCTTACTGGTTTGACAGCGGCAACCTAATACTCTCTGTTCCACCGGGTCAAGACCCTATAGACATTTTAGTTAGGTATTGCTTGACTGAAAAAGGAACTACATTATACGAGGAGATCCTTGCGAGACTAGAGAAGTTGTCTTAGATTTGTAGTATTCATAATGGATTTTTAGGACGTACAAGGATTTGGTTTTCCACGTTCCAACCAAGGGGGGTTCCGCAAGAACCCCCTTTGTTATTTTCGTATATTTGCTAAAATGCTTAAAAGATTATGGCAAGTGTACAAAGAGTTTTTGACGCAGTAAAAGACATAGCAAATAAAGATCAACGAGGATTTGTAACTCCCGCTATCTTTAACCAGTTTGCTGGCGTGGCGCAAATGAACGTGTTCAATCGTTTGTTTGGAGAGATAACTATGAGCAATAGATTAAGAAGATCTAACATTGATGGACCTAGAATTTTTTCTAGATCTAAAACAGTACAAGAAGACCTTTCTGTTTTTTCTAAAAAAAGCACACTCACTTTGAGCGCATCAAAAGAGGCCACTAAGCCTACTGATCTAGCGAGAGTGGTATCAATAAATACGATAGGTAAAAAAATATTAGGAGTAGAGGAGCAAGCACAGGTTCAGTTAGTATACAACGAGGATCATATAGACAGGATAATCAACAGCGATTTATCTGCACCCTCTGACTCGGCCCCTGTTGCTTTAATATCAGAGAAGATTGAAATATTTCCAAACACTAATACAAGTATTGGATCAATTGTTTTAAGGTATTATAAGTTACCAGAAGGTCTTGTTCCTACAACCCAGGCAAAAACAACCTCATCTCCAAAGTTTGGTTACACAACAGCGGTAGCCGGAGTTGAAGTTTATGATGCCACAAATAGTGTAGACTTCGAATTACCAGAACATTATTTTGCTGAAATAGTAGAAGAAATATTAGTACTAGTTGGAGTCAACCTTAGAGATAAAGATGTTTACGCATACGCAAGCAATGAAGTAACCAAAGAAAATAATTCTTAATGAGTCAGAATTACATACCAATAGACTACGTTGTCAATGACTATATAATGAGTATTGATGATGATGACTATGGCGCTACCCCTTCGGATTACATGGTTAGGCAATATGCCTTACGTGGAATTAGAGAGTTTGGCTTTGACATAA
>WLWE01001887.1_pt1 | contig 14413 bp, 29 predicted proteins | sample 6718301 | NCBI WGS metagenome assembly WLWE01 (sample SAMN12718691, study PRJNA515312) | sponge metagenome | isolation source: marine sponge | host: Mycale hentscheli | place: New Zealand: South Island, Marlborough, Capsize Point | collected 2003-05-01 | reverse complement strand
GCTATGCAAGTCTTATGATAAAGCTGCAGAACGCTCTATCGATTCTTTTAAAAACGTATTATGTGAAAATTTACTCTATGATGAAGAGTTTAAAATAGCTGGTACAGCAGACTTAATTTATGAACATAAAAATGAGTTTACTGTTGGTGACTTTAAAACTAATAAACGTTTTAGATTTAGCTCACCCTTTAGTGAGAGATTGAAAGACCCTGTAAGTCATTTACATAACTGTGAGTTTAATTTATATGGTTTGCAGCTATCTTTATATGCTTATCTGTACGAAAGAATGTCAGGTAAGAGATGTAGGAAGTGTGTAATTTATTACCTACAAGATGATAGATTTTTAGCTTATCATGTAAATTATATGAAAGCAGAAGTAGAAGCTATCTTAGCTAGTATGCAAAAGAGCAGAGCAGAAGTCCCAGTTAACAATATCGAAAAACTTACTTAACCATTCTTTTCTATCTGGTCCATACATTAGGTAGTAACTATGCTCCCATACATCTACTCCTAAGATAGGATTACCCATGTCATGCATTAAAGGATTATCTTGATTAGGAGTCTTAACTAGATCAAGCTTGCCATCTTTTTCGACTAACCAGCCCCAGCCTGAACCAAATTGACTTGCTGCATTATCAATAAACTCTTTCTTAAATTTTGCATAACTACCAAAGCGTTTTTTGATCCTATCAGCAATCTCTCCGTTAAAATCACTACCACCAGGCTTCATCATGTTAAAAAATAATTGATGATTGTAAGCTCCACCAGCGTTGTCTCTTACTTTATCATTATAGTTGTCAATATTTTTAACTAACTCTACAAGAGGTATCTTTCTTCTTCCTCCCATAGCAGCATTAAGCTTCTTTACATATCCTTTATAATGTTTATTAAAATGAAAGTCTGTCGTCTGTTTATTCACTACAGGCTCCAATGCATTTAATTTATATGGTAAGTTAATTGGCTTATAAGGACCAACTTTCTCTAAAATTAAGTTTACTTCTGATAAGAATGACATTAATTATATTTAATTAATAAATAGCAATATGAAACGAAATTCTTTACTTAAAAAGTTTGACGCGGAGACGGAAAATTTATGGGAGCAAATTTACAAAATTAAGGACTTGTTAGATAGTACAGAAGATTTTGAATTATCTGAACTAGGTGGTACTTTTCTAGATCAGATAGCTAATGCTATAGAAGAGGATGAAGTGACAATAGAGAATATAAGAGATCATATTTTGTCTTGATTATTCGTTTTATGCCTTATAATTAGATAGGCATGCGAATAGAAACTGAGCTCAAGTACGATTTCGATGATGTGTTGATTAGACCTAAGCGATCTACTCTAACGTCAAGAAAAGAAGTTGATCTTCATAGATCGTATAAGTTTAAACATGGCGGAACATATTTTGGCATTCCTATTATGGCTGCTAATATGGATGGGGTAGGGACCGTAGAGGTTTCAAAAGAGTTATCTGATATAGGATTGTTTACTTGCTTAAAAAAATCACTAGATAAAAAAACTTTAATTGCAGAACTAACTACTGAAAGAGAATATAACGTAGCTGTAACTATAGGTAAGAGTGATTTAGATTTTAATAAATTAATCTTCTTGAAGGAAGCTCTCCTTACTGAAGGATATACTCTTAAATTTTTATGTGTTGACGTTGCTAATGGATACAGTCAAAGCTTTGTAGACTTTATTAAGAAAGTTAGAGAGTTTCTACCTCATACTAATATTATAGCTGGTAATGTAGTTACCGGTGAAATGGTTGAAGAGCTACTTCTAGCTGGAGCAGATATTGTTAAAGTAGGTATAGGATCAGGAAGTGTATGTACAACGAGAATTAAAACTGGCGTAGGTTATCCGCAGTTTAGTTGTATTGCTGAATGCGCTGATGCTGCTCATGGATTAGATGGTCATATTATTGCTGATGGAGGATGTACTTCACCGGGCGATGTTGCTAAAGCGTTTGGCGCTGGGGCAGATTTTGTAATGTTAGGTTCAATGTTAGCTGGTTGTAAAGAAGGAGGCGGTGAGGTAATCGAGAAGGATGGTGCATCTTATGTAGAGTTCTATGGAATGAGCAGTAAGGTTGCTAATGAGAAGCATAGTGGAGGACTTAAAGATTATAGAACATCAGAAGGTAGAAGAGTTGCATTACCTTATAGAGGTTTGATTAAGGATGTTGTACAAGACATCCTTGGAGGATTACGAAGTACTTGTACGTATGTAGGTGCAAGTCAGCTTAAACATCTTAGTAAATGTGCTACGTTTATTAGGTGTACTAATACTCATAGTAAAATTTATGAGTCTAATACTTTAGAAATATAATGAAAAAGATACTAATACTTGGATATGGATACGTTGGAGGTTACCTCTATAGTGAACTTAAAAAGAAGCATGATGTTGTTATTGCTAAGAAAGACTTTTTAGATTATACTAATTCAAAAGATCTAGATAAGTTCTTAAAAAGCTCTGCATTTGATTATGTAATTAACGCTTTTGGATTTACAGGAAGGCCTAATGTTGACCAAGGCGAGTTAGAACCTGAACTTTGTTATGAGTTAAATACTTTTGCTCCTTTACGATTGAGTATGATTTGTAGAAGTTTAAATATAAATTACATTCATATTTCTTCTGGTTGTATCTATACAGGTTATGAAAAACAATACGATGAAGAAGATGAACCAAACTTCGGACTGTATAGTAAAGAGTCTTCTACTTATTCTAAGAGCAAGCATGCTTATGAATTAGGAAGTGATTATGGTTTAATTTTAAGAGTTCGTATGCCTTTCTGCGATAAGCTTCATGAAAGATCATATCTTACTAAAATTAAAAAGTATGATAACTTAATCAATCTTAAAAACTCTAAAACATATATGCCTGATCTAATTAAATTTATTAGTATGGTAGTTAGTAAAGGTAGAGAAACTAAAGAAAAAGATATTGTTAACTTCGTTCAGCCTCAGGCTCTATCTACTGATGGTGTAATTGATTTTATGAAGTCATTTAAGTTAGGTAATCCTAACTGGGAATGGGTTCAATTTGAAGAGTTAAATTGTAAAGCGAATAGATCTAATTGTGTGTTGGATACTACTAAGTTAGAAAAAGATTATTCATTCTTCCCTCTTCTTGAAGAGCTTGCTATTCGTGAAGCTTTGAATAATATAATAAAGGATGAATAAAGATATTGTAGGCTTTACAGCTGGAAGTTTTGATTTATTACACCCGGGGTACATTTATACTTTTGAAGAAGCTAAAAGACATTGTGATAAGTTTTTAGTATTTCTACAACAAGACCCTTCTGCTACCAGGTATACTAAATACAAGCCTGTAATTCCTTATTATGAAAGGTATAAAACCTTAATGGCTATTCAGTACATTGATGAGGTATATATGTATCAAACTGAAGAAGAGTTGTATCAACTTATAAAATTCTTTAAACCTGATATTAGAATACTTGGAGAAGATTATATTGGTAAGTCGTTTACGGGTGATGATCTACCTCCAAAGGTAATCTACACTACAAGATCGCATGAGTGGTCTACTACAAGAATTAAAGATTTAATTACCATTCAAACTATTAAACAGAATCCTGATATTATTAAGAAGAAATGAGTACATATGTTGTAACTGGAGGGTGTGGCTTTATTGGGTCATATGTAATGAAAGAACTTCTAAAGAGTGAGGATGATAATCTTTTTATTTATAATATCGACAAGATGGGGGTTGGTTCTTCTACGGAAAATATTATTAAAGATGAAAGAGTACAGAATCATTTCATAGATATATCTAATGATGATCATTGGAGGTTAAATATGGCCAATCCTCTAGAGTTTATTAGCAAGCAAGTCGATTATGTTATTCATCTAGCTGCTGAGTCACATGTAGATAGATCTATTGATAATCCTCTCTCATTTGTTAACAGTAACTTAGTTGGTACAGCTAAAATATTAGAATTAGTTCGTAAGCATAACTGTAGAATGGTACATGTTTCGACTGATGAAGTTTATGGTCACTTGGGTAAAGATGATCCACCGTTTACTGAAGAGAGCCCTATTGCTCCGAGGTCGCCATACTCAGCTACTAAAGCTGGTTCAGATTTACTTGTACAGTCTTATATCGAAACGTTTAAGATTAATGCAGCTATAACAAGATGCTGTAACAACTATGGTCCGAGACAAGGTGATGAAAAATTAATACCTACTGTAATAAGATCAATTATATCTGGTAATAAGATTCCAGTTTATGGTAAAGGAGATAATATTAGAGAATGGATTCACGCTGAAGATCATGCTAAAGCTATTATTGAAGTAGCTTTAAACGGTAAAGATAATCTCTATAATGTAGTAGGTAATTTGGTTGTTAATAATTTAGATTTAATTAAGAAAATTATTAAAGGAGTTGAACTTCAATATCCAGCTTTTAAAAGAAAGAGTAATGACTACATCGAGTTTGTAACCGATAGAAAAGGTCATGATTTCAAATACCAACTTACTTCTAAACATAACTTAAAGGCTGTTAAGAGGCAAAGTAAATTTAGTTTGGCTAAAACTATAAAGTATTACGTTGAGAAATATAGAAGATAAATATTCTTGAGTCTTAAGGCTTTACGCATAAATATTTTAATGAGCCAGACAGATAAAATTAATTCTATAATCGATAATTTACAAAATACTATCAAAGAGCTGGAGACTTTAAAAGTTGATACGGCACCTACAACTGTTAACGTAGATTCAACTCCTTCAGAAAAATCTCAATCTGCTTGTTGTCAATCAAGTTCTTGTTGTTGTACAGTTAACACGACAGCCTCATGTTGCTCATGTACACCTTCAAGTTGCTCATGCTATACCTGTCAACCTACCTCGTGTTGAGGTACTGTACAAACTGAAGCTACTTGTAAAGTAGATACTTGTACCCCTTCTACATGTGATACTAACTCTGGTTTTTTTTCTCAGTGCTTAACCGAATCATGGCCAAAATTCAAATATCTATCCGGAGAAATCGTAGGTAACTTAACTAAAACCCGTACAATGGCCTTGGATGATTCAAACGTCATTCACTCTTTAGGGTATAAATCAGATATGCATATTAAGACAGATACTGTCTTAGATAAAATTACAAGAGAAGAGAAAGGTTATAAAGGATTTATTGGCACTGTTAAAGCTTCTGACGGTAATACTTATTTCATGCCAGCTTATACAGCTTCTATTGGTAAGTTAGATAGACGTACAGGAGCTATTACTCTTGAAAAGAAATATCAATCTACTCCTCAAGTTAGATCAGGCGCTGAAGGTACAAATGGTATTATTTACATGCCCTCTTATACTAGAACGTTAAAGATATATACCTACAATACTAAGACAGGTGAAACTACTTCATTTACTCCAGAAAAGCCAGTGTATAGTGGAATAGGAGGCTGTAATCATATTTGGGGCGCTGCTACAGATAAAAAAGGAGAGATATATATGCCTCAAGTTTTAGGAAAGAGTATAGCTAAAATAGATAAGAATGGAGTGTTCAAATATTTAAAAGGAGCTCCTGTTACATCTGGTGTGTCAGGATGGACACATAAGTACATAGGAGCTATCTATGTAGAGGCAGTAGATAAAGTCTTTTGCTTACCTAGACAAGGAAAGAAGATTTTAATTATTAACTGCGTTGATGACTCTTATGAGGAAGTTGATTTACCTTCTGAGTATCTTAATTTAGCTAATAAGAATAAAAACTTCCATGGCTTCTTAGGACCTGATGGGTGGGTATATAGCGCGTTCTGGGCTGATACATTATGCTTTAGAATCAATCCACATACAAATGAAATACAATGGAGAGATTATGAATGTTTCTTTAAAGGAGATAGACCTACCGTTAAGGAGGGCTCAGGAATTATGAGCTTAGGTACAGGATACTCTACGCATGCGTTAGTAAAAGATAAAGATGTGTATCTAGGCTTAGCTGGTACGTCAAAGGCTATCAAGCTTGAGTTTAGCTAACTTTAAAGAACTTTAAGAACATCTCTTCTTCAGTCATTTCTTCTTCTACGAAGTCGTCATTACTCTCTTCTGTATCACCATAGTAACCATATATATCATCTTCCTCTACTGAATAGTCAAATGACTTAGAAGTAGTAGTAGTGTCAAATTTATCTCTCATTGCGGAAATAATTACACTCTTGATATTATTAACGTTTTTATCTGATTTAGCTCTCTTAAAAAAGTCTTTAATGTCAGCTTCTGTAAACTTACCTTCAAGGCTTTTAAAAGGATCATCATAAGCATTCCAAATATGCAATACTAAAAACTTACTTGTAATTAAAGCACAGTCTCTAATCACATAGTAAGCAGATTTATTCTTAATTTCTACGCCAATATCTGGTTTTTTATACGCACGCTCCGCCGGACCCAAAAGTCTCTTTTGTTTTTCGGAACTATTCTCCAATAATTTATCTTCTAACACATCATTATTTAGTGGAAATGTAAGGAACTCTGTTATAATTATAGTATGAACAGGCGCAGACCGCCCATAAAGCCGTTTGAATACGGTAAATACATTATTGAATACCGGGATTCGGTATCTGGTCTACTCCGTTTTCATAAGGAACACATCGATAATTATAAAGATGCCGTTAAAGTTAGAGATAGACTTACATCAGAAGGATTTAACAAACCAGTTATTAAGAAAATAGGATGATTAATTTTATACCTTCGAAAGGAATACTCAAGGAAACTGAGATTGATTTCGATTTATTAGGGGATATTTGTACTAAAATATTTGAAGCAGGATTCAATCGTAAGATATATGTAGATGTTAAAGTCTGGAAGAGTAGAGTGAAGGAGCAATCTACTATGGAAAGAGTATCTAGAGGGCTACGAACCTATAAAATGGAGTTGGATACTGTAGGCAATAGACGATACGTATTCAGTACTATCTTACATGAACTAAGGCATGCGTTTCAAGAGTATATTTTTGGCTTTACTCATGTGGCTAGATTTGCTTCGTATAATGCTTATTACAACTCTAAAGAAGAAAGAGATGCTAGAAAGCAAGAGAAGTTAACTACTGAAGTACTTAAGATTTACGATGCATTTAGGAGTGCTAAAGAAAAATTTGAAAGATTTGACCTAAAGGAACTAGGTTAAAATAAGAGAGTAGAACAGAAAAACTAAAAAATAGAAAAAATGGGATTCTTAACAGAAATCAAAACGCTAGAAGAAGTACCTCGCTTTGAGGTAAATAAAGTACCGCTTCAAAATGATCGCGGTGAACATAACGGAGTATTCGCTCTTGAACGCTCCGATAACGGCGCTCACTTAGGTGCATGCGGTAAGAAGTATCGTCCAATTCAAATGGAGGAAATGTTTGATATTCTAGATACTGCTAGTGATAGGGTAGGAGGTATTGATCATATAGGTTATACTTTTGCTGGTGAAGGTAAGCGTGTTGTGGTTCAGTCAAAGTTAGGAGATCCTATTGATGTTGATGGAGATAAAGTAGATGGTTATTTCTATACAGTAATGGATAATACTGGAATGAACTCTAATAAATGTGCTCCTTCTACTAATCGAATTGCATGTGATAATGCTCTTCATCTAATTGAAAAGAGACGAGAAGATAATCTTCGTCACTCTCAAACCTTCGAATCAAACGTAGAGCGTATGATTGGTAGGATTGCTAAAAATATTGAAGACTTCAAAGGCTTTAATATGACTGTTGAGTTTCTAAAGAATCAAAAGTTCTCTAGAGATCAGATGGCTAAACTTACTCAACTGCTCATTCCAGTAGAGAAGGACGAGTCGACTCGTAGAATTAATAATCGCGAGAAGATTGTAGAGCTCTATCAGAGTGGTCAAGGTAACGTTGGAGAGTCTCGTTGGGATGCTCTTAATGCCTTTACTGAGTATGAAACTCATAGTAGGAAGCAAACGCCTGAGAAGCTCGTAAGGTCTCTTATGGGTAATACGCTCTCAACTAAGGCGCTTCGTGTGCTAAAAGAACCAGCAATCAAGTGGGCTGGATAAATATTCATAGAACTTATATCCCGGAGTCTGAATATGGACCCGGGATATTAGTTCACACCTTTTATGAATTCGAGAAATCTATACCTTGCATAACTGAAATGAGAGTTTATTATGTAGATAATAATATTGTTGGTAAAAATATATCTGATGAACTAGATATCTTTTGCCACTTGTACTTAACTAAACTAGTAACCGAGGAACTAAGTCTAATATAATGGAAGGTCAAATTGGAAAATATATATTTCGTCACGATCCTATTGAAGAGCAGATCAATATCTATGAGAAGCCTGCTAATAGTGAACCTGAATGGTTTATTGAAAGCAAGAGTACTATCTCTGAGAAGGATTTTCATTACGAGATCATGGATTGGTATGCGAAGTTTAATTCGTAGAACTAAAAAGGAACGTCGCTATAATAATAGTATGACGATAGAACTTATTGATAGTGATAAAGAGTACGCTAAGAGGCATGGTCTATCTTACGGAGAAATGAGAGACTTTAAGGAGGATCAGATCCGTGAAGAAGAGATGATGGTTACTTGGTATCAGATGAAAGAGAAAGAACGTAAGGACTTTGAAGATAGTCCGCAAGCTATTTACGCAGCATGGTAAACGATAATATTAGAAATTGTATAAATTGTGGACGAGAAGTTGAAAAAGCTAGAGTTGAATTCGGGTTTAAAAATTGCGCCTCGTGCGCGCATACTGGTCCTGATGTCTCTCGTCCGAAAGGTAGAATGGTATATAGTCATAAGACTGGTGCCGAAATTGAGATACTCTCTGAGGAGAGTTGGAATGAAAATAAGAAGTACTTTACTCCGAATGGTGCGCGATCGGCGTTAAAGAACTTTAGCAGGAATATCTGCTCATAAAAAAAGCCTCCGAAAGGAGGCTTTCTTTTTTTATGGTTAAGTTAGATTAATAGTTAATAGCGTGTACTGATCTACAGTTAAGTTTAGGTTTCTCTCCATGAGGACCTTTTGTCTTTTTATTGAGACCATAAGCCTCTCTAATAGAGTTGAGCTCCTCCTCATCCTCATCCTTGTCCTTATCATCATGCTCTTCGTCTTCTTTCTTTTTCTTATCCTCATCAGCATCTTCTTCTTCATCACCGTGACTCTCAGCAACTATTACCTTAGCTTCATCAGCAGGTACTGAGATTAACTCATCTTTGTAATCAACATAGTATTCTTCTACAATACCATCAGCATTTAAGCTATGATCAATCACACGAAACTCTTCGTCTTCTTCACCCAGACCTGGGTGTGCAATAGTCTTAGCTCACCGATGCTGGATAGCATCATCTGCACTGTTAATAAAATTCTCATTCAATCCTCTTAGGATTGCGTTAGCTGCTTTATCGAATTCGCTCATAGAAATATTTATTAAATTTAGCTAAAATTCCATAGATTTTCTGTAGAAGGAACTATACTATAATATAATTATGAAAGCGCTTGTAGCTCAGTGGTTAGAGCAGGGGTCTCATAAACCCTTGGTCGTGGGTTCGAGTCCCACCGGGCGCACCATCGGGAGCGTAGTCCAATTGGCAGAGACAACGGACTTAAAATCCGTACAGTGTGGGTTCGAATCCCACCGCTCCTACCATTTTAAAAAGGAACTTCATGCAAAATAATTGTAATCTCTTGTTGAACTTAGTTGTAAAAGAGGTTATATTATGTGGAGTTAAAAACGTTAAAGGAACTTAGATATAATTAGATAATGCCAGAAACTAAAGAACGCGCGAACGATCCTATCCGCGCATATATGAAGCAAATGGGTCAGACGGAGCTCCTAACTAAGGAGCAAGAAGTTGAAATCTTTAAACGAATCGAGACTGCTGAGAATAAAGCTTTCAATATTCTCTATTCAGATGATAACTGCTTTAAGAATTACGAGCAAGTAGCTAAAGATATCTTAAATGGTAAGACGCGACTTGATGAAGTCGTAGATACTCCTTCTAAAGAGAAGTATATGAAAGGTCTTCGTCATCTGATTAAAGTGTCTAGAGCAGAGATTCATAAAGGTAAATGTAGTAAACCGAAGGCTAAAAAGCTTTATGAGCGATTCAGCTTTAAGAAAATGACTAAGCTTAGTCTTTGTAATCATGTAGGTGATAGTAATAAATCCGCTATGAGTAAAGCATTAAGAGATATGAGTAAAGCTAAGGGTGAAATGGCTCAGGCTAACTTAAGACTAGTAGTGAGTATCGCTAAGAAGTATACTAATAGAGGAGTAGCTTTACTTGATTTGATTCAAGAAGGTAATCTTGGTTTGATTAAAGCTGTAGAGAAGTTTGAATATAAGAGAGGGTATAAGTTTTCTACTTATGCTACTTGGTGGATTAGGCAGTCTATTATCAAATGTGTAGGAGAGACTGGAAGGACTATTAGAGTACCTATGCATATGATTGATACTATTAATAAGATCTTTAGAGTTCAACGTACGTTGCTTCAATCTGGAGGTTGTGAGCCTTCTGCAGAGGAGATAGCTCATGAACTTAAAATGCCTGCTACTCGGGTTAAGTCTATTCTAAAGATTGCTATGCATCCTATCTCTCTTGATGCTCCTGTTGGTGATAGTGGTAATACTACTATTGCTGACTTTATTGAAGATGAACGAGAGTTTAATACCGATAGTAGTTCAGATGCAGCTTTTGAAGTTCTAAAAGATAACTTAACGTTTACTTTGAGCTCTCTGACGAATAGAGAGGTAGATGTACTTAAGATGAGATTTGGAATGAACGATGGTATTAAGCGAACTCTTGAAGAAGTTGGTGATACTTATACTGTTACAAGGGAAAGAATTCGTCAGATTGAAGCTAAAGCTATAAGAAAGCTACTAAATATGATTACAGATCATAAAGCATCATGAAATCAATTATTCTATCTCTTCTATCAATCATATTATTATCATCCTGTACTCTTGATACGTATACGGTAAGGACAGTTACTCCTACCCCTCGTTACTATAGAGTTCTACCTACTAATCACTTGTATCAATTTAATTATAGATTTGATACTAGACCAGATTACATTAGATATAGAGGGGCTCCTAGAAGAGTAGTTTGCCGCTCATATCGACCAGCACTAAGATAATGTTTAAATATATAATTCTCGCACTAACTCTAACTTCCTGTTCGAGTATAAAAAATAGAAAGCTTAATCAAGAGCTATTTGAAAAATACGATTCCATCTTAATATTTCCGATGGATGATGATACAGGTAAATGTTCAACTGTACCTTACATGATTAGAGTTAATAATATTTGGACTCCTGTTGAATTACCTCTCTCAGACAAATAAATAACAACATGTACGAATACTTTGCAGAGTTGAGAAGAGTTGTTGATGGTGATACAGTAGATGTAACAATTGATTGTGGATTTAACATGCACATTAAAGAGAGAGTTAGATTGAAAGGTATCAACACTCCTGAATGCAGAACGAGAGATTTAGAAGAAAAGGCAAAAGGATTAGCAGCTAAGGCTAGACTGATTGATATTTTAGCTTCATGGGGTGATAAAATGGTTATCAGAACTTCAATTGATAAGAAAGGTAAGTTCGGTAGATTATTAGGAGAACTTATAAGTCCTAATGAGGATGAGAGTAATGCTAATAAGATGCTTCTAGAAGAAGGACACGCAGTAGAATATCATGGAGGAAAAAGATAGTTAACATACAGTTACTAAGGTCTAGAAGACCTAAATAATTGTATGGATAAGGAAGAAAAGATTGATAAGATAATGGAGCTTATTAATGAAAAATCTTCTTCATCGTACAAAGATATAAAAACATTTGAAAAGGTTCTTAATACTTTAAACGACAACCATTTAAATAAATTAGTTGCGGGTATAGTATTTGCTGAAAAGCCCTGGAGTAATTATGATCAGGAAAATAAGATTTGGCGCCTTGAATAAGAGACGTTAGAGGGTAGAATATAAGGGTAGATTGGTATATGTGTGGTGAAGGTGCCTATTAATAATATTGATGGTGAAATAGTTAAAGATAACGAGACGTATTTACTTAAAGATAATAAACATCTTAAAAACCTAGTAGTAAGTAGTACGCTCCTAAAACCAGGAAAAGAAACAAGAGGGCATAGTCATAAAGGACAAGAAGAAGTTTATTTCTTTCAGTATGGATATGGAGAAATGACTCTAGGAGAAGAAACATTCTCTGTTGCTGGGAGTGATGTGGTTTTAATTCCTGATGGAATGTTTCATAAAGTAAAAAATACATGGAAACATCCTCTTTATTTTGTATGTGTATTTGACGGTAAGCGTTATGAGTAGTTCATTTAGAGTGTTTTTAATTTTAATTTTTTTGTTCTTAATCTATGTATGGATGAGCGAATCTAAATGGATGGAGGAAAATTGGCCTGAGATAGAAATGGACTTTTTTTGGAACGACGGTACAATAGATTTGAAATAAGCGCTCTTAGCTCAGTTGGATAGAGCAACAGCCTTCTAAGCTGTGGGTCATAGGTTCGAATCCTATAGAGCGTACCATTTTTAAAAAGGAACTCCTGTATAATAAGAGTATGAAAGAACAAGAATATATTGTTGAACTCTATGATCATCGTTTTGAGAGAGTAGCTGCTTTGGGACCGTTTACCTATTCAAAAGCTCATAAAGAAGTAGCAAGATATAAGAAAAAAGGATTCTTAGCTACTCTAACAGAACGAGAATTTGTAGAAAAATAAAAAATATGGCCTGATCATCTAATAAGGTAAGACCTCTATATAAAACCCATATCGGTAAAGTGCACTTTACCGTGATGAGCGCTCGCGAGCGTCTATAGAGGAATGCGGGTTCGAATCCCGCTCAGACCTGCTCCTAGCAAATAACGAGGCGTCAAAATCTTCACGCCTACAACCCGAAAGGGAGAGGCTAGGTGGGAGTAAAGGAACTTAGGTATAATTAATAGTACAATGAACGCGCATTTAAAAGCAATTAAGAAAAAGCACGAAGCTCTCGCTGATATCGCAAGAGCAGATTTACAAACCTATTTGACTAATCAGGTAGCAATTGGAGAGCATCCTGATTTAGGTTTAGAGATCGAAAAGAAAGTTGAGACTATCGCTCATCATAATGAAGTAGTTGAGACGATTAATTAGCTGAGTTGGGATTCAAATCTGAATCCGGATTCAGAAGAGGAGTAAGGAACTCCGATATAATTAGGTATGAACAACGACGTTATGCATCTTAAAAACGGAGACTTCGCAATCCTTCCAGAAGCACCTTATAGTTCTACTGATGTAGCTGAAGGAGTATATATGCCTCATGAAAATATTGAAGAGCATATAATGGATTTCGTAAAAGGTAATATCGAAAGCAGTAGAGGTCATCAGCATATGAGAGAAGTTCTAGATGATATTATTGTTGATCTCTCTAATTTCCGAAACGCTCTAGCTACTCCTGAGCAGTATCTGAAGAAGGAACTCCTTTAGGAACTCTGATATAATTATAGTATGCCGAAATTTAATAAAGAAGAACTAACAACATTCGTACATAGACATGGAGGACCCTTCGACAGAGGAACAGCTGATTATTATTACGGTAGGCCTTATAAGCCTCATTATTTCATGGGAGATACATACAACTCTCCTGAAATTATTGAACGTGATATGACGGAGAAAGAGGTTGAGGAATATAAAGCTGGTTGGGATGATGCAGAAGCTCATGGGGATCAGAAAGAATATTACTAAGATGGTTAGCAACGCGTGGACATATGCTGAAATGCTTCATAGAATCTATTCAAGGATTGAAGGAGTATCTCATACGGAGAATAACTTTAGGAAAAATCTTAAACGTTATCTAAGAGATATAGAAGTAGATCTTCTGCTTCAATATGAAATTGAAAAGAAGAATGGTTATACCCAAACTCGGCTTAAAGAGATTGAGGATGGAACTCAGATATAATTAAGGTATGCAAAAGTATGAGATAGAAAAGACTTCTCCAGTAACTGGAAGGGTCAATATTATGGAGATTGAGATGAATCCTAACGATTATGTTAGGTGGAAAAAGGGAGGAGTTAATATTCAGGATGCTCTTCCTTATCTTTCAGCAGATGAGAGAGAGTTTCTTATTTCCGGAGTTTCTCCTGAAGATTGGAATCAACTTTACCCTGAACCAGTTTAATTTATGAAAAAAGACACCCTAGAAATTAGAATATTCGTTTGTTTTGTACTAACCATCTTGTATGTACATTACACATTGTTAGCCAATAATAATTTAGTAGAAGAACTACCTGTTGTAGAAGAAGAGATACAGGTTTTAGAGCCTGTAATTGTAGAGGCTACGCGTCTGAAAGGTTTTGAAGTACGAATCATTAATGATTATACTAATGAGCGGCTCGAACTAACTGAAACGTTAGGAGAAGCTCTACGATATA
>WLWE01001886.1_pt1 | contig 14420 bp, 19 predicted proteins | sample 6718301 | NCBI WGS metagenome assembly WLWE01 (sample SAMN12718691, study PRJNA515312) | sponge metagenome | isolation source: marine sponge | host: Mycale hentscheli | place: New Zealand: South Island, Marlborough, Capsize Point | collected 2003-05-01 | reverse complement strand
GCTGTATACATTTCAAAGTCCAACACGCCTTGACTTCTATGATATGGAAATCGTTGGTAAAGGCGCTGAGATGGCTGACACTAAAAACTACCTTCAAATATTTAACAGGAATAAAAAAGTATTTATCTTTAACGATTATAAATCAAGCAGCACTTATAAAACTGTCGCCATTCCTGTCAATAAACAATTGAATACCGTCCTTAATAAGTATTTGAAATTAAACCCAGATATAAAATATCTTCTGCGGTCTGAGAAGAACAAAACATCTCCAATGACTAGAAATAGTTTGGGTAAAACAATATCAAAAATTTTTGAATCAACTGGTAAACATGTAACCATTAATTTAATACGCCATATTTATATTTCCGAACATATTGACATTGAAAAGACTAAAGAGCAAAACGACTTGGCGAAGTCAATGATGCACAGTGGATCAACGCAGTTAACTTATGCGAAAAATTAAATAATAATTTATCATAAATAATTATATTTTGATAAATTATAAATGGCAAGTTATTCATATTGGAACGGCGAACATTATTATTATCATACTGAAATTCTTGATTTAATTAAAACAATTGAGATTGAGCGTACAGCAAAGAGAGATAATAACGTCACAATTGATACAACATTTGCATTTGATTTGATCAAGGCGCTGGGTCCTGTTCCCGAAGAATAGAATTTTCCGCTTCTTGAATGAGATCGTGTAATTCATCCTGAAGTATTTTTTTTTCAGCGCGTGATAAACCACAGTCTTCATAAACATCATCCATGCTATCGTCACTATCATAGTCGGACTCGGTTTCGCTTTCATCGTCCGTATCAATACCAGGCGTCCAAAGAGGATCACATTTTTCGCATTCTTCATTATTACAATTACACTTCTCTCTTTCATCAATGTAGACTTCTTCTTCTAATTCAATATTGCCGTCAAGAGATGGATCAACAAATACTGATTTATCCATTATATAATTATTAAATATTTTATAATGGTTTAAATTCTGAATCCTGGTAGATTCCATCTTCACTAAAATTTACGACTAGGAATTTATTTTTTCCTTTTGTTGTCTTTCGAAAGAGAGAAATAAAATCTTTTTTACTTTCCATATAGTTTAAATCTTGTGACATAGCATCTACTTCGTGCATAGAATTGTTAAATAATATTGCACCGCTACAATTACTTCGCATGGTTGTTGATAACTGTGAATACTTTTGTGCCGTAACAATAATGCTTAAATTTACGTGCCTTCCGTTGCAAAATATTCTACTTAATGTACCATTTATTTTTTCTTTTAATCCGCCGCTAAACGCCACGTCGTCTATAACAATGAGTGAGTTCGGTGGTTTTTTACCTTCGTTTATCGCCTCTAACGCTCGCTCTTCAACTTCCTCGTAAATAGCATCTAAATTGGATTCGCTAAACTCCATAAAATTACCCGAATCTACATCTTTTTCTTTTTTTAAAATTCGCATCTTGTTATCAAGTGCATTGTTGGATACGATGAAAATATTATCACCCTCAAAATCGTTCTTAAAAAACTTATCACGCAACAGCAAATTGAGAATGACCGTAGACTTCCCACTTAAAAAACTTTTACCAACTATCAATAATCTGAACGGTAAATCAAATATGTCCGCCTTTTTGGTATAATAACTGTCCGTCTTGTCAATAACCTTAAGTATAGAATAATCCTTCATATATATAATGTAATCTATTTTAATTTAAGTATAATTAAAAACACCTTAACGCACAACTTTATATATTATTATGCCTAAAAAGACCGTTGCACCCTTGATCATGGAGGGGGTATTTGAATACATTCTTAGAATAAATTTAAACTCAAGTGCAAAAGGTAAAATAGATGAAAATATAAAGTGTATAGCATCACAAGGTATATATTACGTTATATATGAATTTGATAAAAAAAAATTTAAACTTCCAGATGTGATTAAAGAGAGAAACCGATTGCTGGAGCATTATGAAAAACTAGGATTTCGCGGAAAAAAAGGGTATAAATCTACTAAATTTAAACAGATTTCTCAATAAAATAATTTATAGGGAAATAGTATATGAGCGATGGAGAAACTAAAGATGAAATTTTTGACGAACTTGTACCAATACCTGAAAACGAAGTCGTGCAAGAAGCGCCAGCACCAGCGCCGAAGGAGACTGACGACAAGGCAGATGCGCAGGAAACAGTTGCCGAGGTTGTTACCGTTAAAAAGACCAAGAAGAAACGTGTTCTTACTGACGCCGAAAAGGAAAGGTTGAAGGCAAACCTCGCGAAAGGTCGTGCTACATCGCTTGCGAATAGACGAAAAAAAGCGCAGTTAAAAAAGATAGCATTAGAAGAGAAATCTAAGGAAGAGGACGAGCGTATTTTCCAAGCGTATAAAAAGAAAATGCTACCAAAAGAGTTGGAGGAGGAAAATTCTAAATTAAAAAAACAATTAGCAGAATTAAAATTGCAGATGGAATCCTCTAAAAAGAGAGAAGTTGAACCAGAGAAAATAATTAAACCTGTTAAAGTGAAACAAAAGAGAGAAAAGAGTGCGGCAACTACCGACAGCGATGACGATGCTAAACCTGCACCAAAAATGATTCCTAAACCTGAAAAAAAGAAGATGACAAGTCGGGAAATTTTAAAGATGATGAGGGGTAAATGAAAAGTAATTTAATTATAATATTAGTATTTAATATATGGGTTTAACATATAAGCAAAAATTTAACAAGAAGCATGGACAACCGTTGGATACTGCAAACTCATTAACCAAGATTGCTCGTCTCTCTGGGATCTCATATAAAAATATTAAAAAAATATTTGAGAAAGGCGAGGCAGCATACTTTACAAATCCAGAAAGCGTACGTAAAAGTGTTAAAAATCCACAGCAATGGGGATATTCGAGAATCTATGCTTCAATAACTCCTGGGTCAAAATCGTCCAAAATTGATAAAGACCTTGTTAAAAAAACAAAGAAAAGAAAATAATATCTTATTATATGGATAATAAGACGTTATATAAACCGTTCAAATATAAGGGTAAAGGTAACAAAAAAATGTCTGTTTATGTGATGAAAGACGGTAAAAAAAGATTATTGCACTTCGGTGATAGCACAATGGAAGATTTTACTCAGCACAAGGACGAAAAACGTCGTAAGAGTTATTTAGCAAGAAGTGCTGGTATCCGCAACAAAGAAGGTAAACTCACCAAAGACGATAAAAACAGTGCTAATTACTGGAGTAGAAAAGTGCTTTGGAATGCCTAGGGTGATGCAGGTGTCATTGAACGCATTCTTCCCAAACGATAAGCAGCGTGTTTAACAGCATGGAGTGAAATTTCTTTCGCTTCCCGATACCAATTAGCATCACTCGTTGCTACCGCCCTCTTACCTTTTACTAACTCTAGATCTTCATCCGAATATTCCCAACTATTTTGAATGTTGTCAATTTCGTGATTAAATTTAGCAATTAACATTTCTGCTTCGCTTAAATTAGAACAATCTTTTCTGTATTCCTTTATTTTATTTTCAAGTTCGTCAATAGCGTTTTTTACATTAATATTAGACATATTTATAATATTAATATATATGATTTTCTAAGTCCATTTTAATAAATCTTTTACCCATTCAATACATCAATTGTTGTGGTTGGATTCGTGCTGGTTCGTTAATCCTTTCAATCGTGTATTTCTTGTACTTCGGCACATTCAAACCTTGCAACTTTCGGTTAATTGATGTGTATGAAATACCTAGTTCTCTCGCAGCATGCTTCTTAGTATAATAACGTCTGCTAATAGTTTCACCGTCTGCATCTACCCAAGTAAATCTCAAATTAAATGTCTTGCTTTGTTCTGCCTTATTTCCTTTTGTTTTATAACACATAGTGTATATTAATACTGTATGTTTATCTAAATCAATTTGAATATAATATATATAACATTAGGTTATTAAAAAATTGAAATGGAAAAATAATAAATATATATCAACAATTATGTCGGAACGTTTGGAGATTATTAAAACAATTTTTAGAGATCATATGAAAGTAAAAATAAAAGAACAGCAAGAGTATAGAGAACGCATTGCATTAATGGGTAAAATGCATAATATAGTTGGTTCGTGTATTGGTAAACCACCTCGTGAGCATTTCACACACGCTGTTAAAGGTTCAGAAATGTTGGAAAGATTGTGTCGTTACGCACATAATCTTAATATAGAAAAAGTTGAAAAGTATGCAACAAAACTAACAGAACACGATGCAGAACAAATGAATAAAATTGGAGAGGACACAGATAAATATTCTATATGGTTTGACGATATTAAAGAAACAAAAACAGACGAAAATGCGTATTTACATCTTTGTGACTCTCTTAAGTGTCAATTTGATGAAAGACAACAAATTGTTGCATTGGTTAAAAAAATTCTAGAACCATAATCGGTGAGGGACGTTTAGGACGTTTAGGACGTTTATGACGCCTAATTCGAAACTATTTCCAAATAAAAGTTCTACCTCAACGGAGGAAGCGTAAAATTCTCCCAGGACTTTCAAATATAGCGTCCTAACGTCCCTAAACGTCCCTAAACGTCCCTAATATTATATACATATAAACTTTCAACTAATTAACTATCTCTCATTTTTATTAATATGTTTATGTTGGTTTTATAAGTAAACCAGTGATAAATCTAGTACTTCCATTTTTAATACGTTTACATCCGCGACCACATAGCAATTTGGAAACTTTAGCAAATGAAAAACTTATCTTTTTTAGTGCGATAAACTCTTTCAATTCTTTATTAGTTAAACGGTCTGCATTAGATTTCGTAATCTCAAATAAATTTAAAATACTATTAATATCGTTATCATCTTCAAGGTCATCAATCTGCTCTTCTAGTAATGCTGGTGGGTAAACTGCGTCTGTTTTGAACGCTTCAATTAACATTAATACGAACTCGTTGCTAACGTCCTCTCTTTTGATAAATTCAGTTTTGACACTATCCACTGCTTGGTAGTATTTTATGTTACTAAACTTTTCTTTATCTGATAATGGAGTCTTAACGAATTTACTATTAAAATTATATAGAACAAGTTTTTCTCTCGCATCAGCGGGATTAAATTTTGGTAAGTCATTAAGATTAAATAAAACAGTTGCCTGTAATCTCACATTTGTTTTATTTACATACAACTGTCGCATTTCAATAAAATCACCACCTGAATGTGCTTTTTTAATTAGGTTTCCATCAAATACGGTTGCACCATATTCTTTAAACGACACTTCGTTGCATACTATCAATCTTTTAAACTGCCAGTCATACATAAATGAATTTTTCTTTGCCTCTTCGTCATTCCTGTTTCTTAATAAAAAGTTCTCAGCATTAGATGCACCAACATAACCACCAAACGCAAAACCAAGCATATCCGAAAGAACCCCCTTACCACAATTCCTATTACCTTCACCGCCCACTGCTTCTTTATCCTCAACGAATCCCGCCATAACTCTACTCATTTTATACAACCAATGCCTCAGTAATTGAACCCGTTCTTTATCAATTTCATCATCATCTATGCTAAAAATAGGATTCAATACTTTTTCATAAATTTGTTTACGAACATCTGGGTTTGAAACGAGAGATAAATCTCTTGAAATATTAACAAAAGAATTCATATCATTGTCGTGCATTTTATGGTCGTTAAAATCGTAATATCCATTTTTAAAATAAATCTTTCTGATTGTTTTTTCCCAGATTTCATTCATTAGTTCATCATTGACAGGACATTTACATAACATATAAGTAACGGTTTCATTTACCCAATTTAACCTATCAGCAATAAAAACATCTCTATTTTTAGGAGTTGAAATAAAAACCTGTAATGTTGTAATTTCTTTAACCAATTCCTCTCTAATAGACTTTTCAATTTTCAACCACCCGCGTTTACTTTTCAAGTAGAATATTTCATTACATTTATATAATCTGTCTTTAAAAACACCGTTTAACAATTCTTTTGCGACATCATGTGGTGTATTTTCAACAATAACAACATCTACATTTTTAGATACATCCAACTCCAAGATTAAAGGGATAATATCACGTTTAATTTGCTTAATAGACCATTTAACATTATAATCTTTTGTTTGTTCGTTGCATCTATTAATTAATTCTTCTTCTGTAAAATTTTCAGAACGAATCAAAAATCCATCATACATATTTACACTTGGTTTTATACCACATGCTTCAATTCGCGATAGCAAAATATCTTCGTGTTTACAACCCACATAGGACATAATCCTGCCGCCCAAATTGGAACTGTGTTCTTTTTTTAGAATAGCAACTTCGTCTGTAAATTTAGAAATAAAATTCCGCTGAATCTCCAACATTTCGGTGTTAAATTTGGTCCAATATTCGTATCCAATCTTTTTTTTTCGTTTATGACCTGGAAAGGTCTTTCTCTCTTTATCATAGTTTATAGATGATATAAAAAGTTGTGTTTTAATATATGTGCGAAGGTTATCTCCCGCAAACGCACTTATGTTATCCGCTTCGTCAAATTCAGCAATGATGTCATCTCGTTCATTAACGTATTTTTTTAATTGTTTGCACGGAAATCCGTATTTTTCACACAACGATAAAATTATACTAGGGTGAGCGTTAATCATATCAACATCGTATGAATTGGTGTGTACTATCGCATCTCTGTATATCGCCCAAATACCTTGGAGAGATTCTTGCTCTACATATCGTCTGCATTCCTTCCTACCCCTTCGCCCATACGTAGTTTTAATAGAATAACCATTTTTTTTAAATTTTCTACATAACAATCTTATTCTGTCAAATTGTTGTTTGTGTGTATCTTTTTTGTGTTTAGAATGTAAATTCGCATCAAACTCATCGCCCTCGTTATAATATTTATCATTTATATCTTGAAATTGTGTATAACTCAGATTGCATAGTTTATCCACTACCGCTTTATTAGCATATTCAACATAGGTATTGGTTGCCGCCATTATAAATATTGAATTGCTGTATTTAAGCGACTTTAATTTATTATATATTATATCCTTTTTAGTTAATTAATTATTTTCTCTCTTTATTTTAGATGAATACAGATGAAATTGTTTTTAGCAAACCGATCAAGTATAAAAATGTTTCTGCATCTGAAACTGTAAAATTGAAACCTTCAAAGAGAGAATGTGTTGGCATAACGTGTAAAACGTCGCCATATTGTTTTTGCTAACTAATACCAGTCTTATTTAGTGAAATACTTATTCGTTCTCTCTTTTATTAAATATTTTTCATAAAAATTAAATAAGATGTTATTTTATAATGTCAGCAGTTCAATTACACCGTACGCTTCCTGAAAGTTCCAGTGATGCCTATAAACCATACCAAACCGTTGATTTTTTGCTTGACGCTCGTGGGCGCAAGTTGATTAAGAATTCTATCCGTATAGAATTTGACGCCAAGGTGGTTACCACAGCAGGTGGTGCCGCCACCGTTACCAACGCAGATGCTATTAAACTTGAAAACGCGATCGGTGGTCACGCATTCTTTGATAGTTTTACGTGTGAAACTGAAAAGAAGGGTGTGCTTGAAAATTTGCAGTCGTACCCACGTCACTGTAACATGGTTTCTCGTGCTACTCTTTGTGCTGATGATTTGCTTTCATCTCAGTTTGTTGCAGAAGGTCGTGGTCCGGCAGAAGAAAATGGAAATTACGTTCTCCAATACGTGAGTGATAATTCTTACGTTGCGGGACAGGCAGAAGTAGCGACACGTCAGCAACCGCCAGCATTCTCTATTATGCCGCAGGTGTGTTTTAACCGACAGGGCGGTGATGACTACTCGTTTGATAAGAATGGTTTTATCCGAGTGTCTATGATTCTTGCACCAGTCAATCAGGCAGTTTTCGGTGGTGCCGCTGCAGCAAAAGATTATACTTTAGCAAATATGGCGCTCCGATACCAAACTCGTGCCGATGACGGAGAACAGGGTGCAATGTTAATGAAGTCGTATGTTAACGTTGTTTCTTCAGTTCAGTCTACCGCCACTACTGTTTCCGCTCGTGTCCCATCTTCTCAGGTCAATGGTGTTGCACTTTCTTTCATTAAGCAATCAAACGTGAACGCGGTCCAACCAAATTCTTATAAACTTGAAAGTTTGCCACAGTGGTCTACCGTTGAATATCTGTTTAACAACAGTCTTCAGCAGTATATTACCTATACTATCAGAGATCAAGCAGACGCCATTATGAAGGGTTTGGAAGCACTTGAAACTGCTGGGCATCATGCAGTTTCTTTTAAAACATTGAAAGCAAATAATGGAAATATTATGGGTTTATCATTTAACGAGTTTGTTGATTTATCTCAGCAGAAATTTACTATCAACTTTAAAGTAGATAGTGACACAATAACTCAAGCACCGATGGATGTTTTTATGTATTTCTCCACGCTCATAACTATGTAATTAGATTTAAGAAAGCAATAAAAAAAATTGATTTGTTATAATATTAAAATAGTTGATAATATTATAATGAGTAAAGCAGGTTTTATGCAAGCAAAATTAGGAAGCGCTGGCGCTACTGCTATCCAAGCAGATAGTTTACCATTAGCAATCGCTGATACAAATGACAGACCAGGTTGGTTGTATGTCAAAGATGCAGGCAGTGGAGCAGCAGATAAATTCAATTGGTATTATTATGACGGTACTAACTATTCCGTTTCACTCAAGCATATGAAATCACTCTTTTGGGTTGGTTCAGTTGATACATTTGGCGGTAACCCATTTATCGTGGTCTACACGAAAATGACTGGAAGTGGCGACGCTGGTGCTTGGTATCACTCACGACATTCTTATTCTTTAAACCCAGCAAACCAAACAGTGCAGACTGGTGAAAGATGCATATTTCACGCTCTTGAAGCACCTGTTCTTGAATTTGACGGAGCACGAAAAATTGCTTTAGAATTAAGAATTGACACTGGAGCATATAACCCTGATAGCGAAATACTGTATATCACTTTGCATTCTGACAGTAGTGACCCAGCAGTAACAGTCTTGGTTGAAAATATGGGAGTTGACTTTCACCAACACCAATATCACACTAAAGAGAGAACCGTCAATCTTAAAGTTATAACATAATTTATTTTGTAGAAAATAAAAATAAGATTAATATTTATAATGCCTCAAAAACTTATTAGATTAACGTGCGAAAGTAACGATGGAGTGTTTGATGGTTTATTTGACCAGGACATCCACATTAAACAAGATAGTGAAATAGCATTTCAGTCATTAACATTGGAAAGAATATCAACAAGTTTTAATGTAAATAACTCAAATAAGCAGATGGTTTTTGTCTCTAAAGATTCTCTGTCTGAAATTCAGCAAGCAAACATACCAGTTGGTTTGTATCAGAAAGAAGACAGATTTGAATTGCTGGAAGGTATCCAAGACGCTCTAAATAAATCTTGTAATATGTTAACCAATAACGCAATTATGAATTTACAGTGGGTTGCCGAGATTGACGAAGACATGGACGTTGTTGTGATTGGAGTAAGACCAAGTCCGTTTTTTCCACTGGCATGTTATGACACAACTGCTGGAGCACCGCTTTATAATTCTGCAGTTACATTAGACGCACCAGTTGAAAATAATATAACAGGAGCAGAAACACCTGCTATGGGTGCGGCAGGTATGGGTAGACTGTTGCAAACTATTAACGGCAACCTCAACGAATGTTATATGTTTAACGAAGAAAGTTTTATACAATCTACTGGCAGTTGGCGATGCAGACTTCATGATGTATCGGTTGGCACAGCAAACAGACCAGCAGCAACGATTGGTCTGGTTAATTCATCAGGATTAGTAAAATTGAAGAATGGTACAATTGAAATGATAGATTTGGAATACGCAATCCAAGTAAACCAGAATTCCGCCGACCCAGCACAAGGGGGGTATGCTTATATCAACACACTTGGTTCAGCAGCGGTGACAGCGACTGCACCGTTTGTTAAAATAGAAAAAGCAGGTTTAGGGACACTTGAAACGAATGACGTAATGGAGATAGTTATAAGAAATGGTGTTCTTCAGGGGTTAATTCACAGGGATACAGGTGGGTTAACAACTCTACCAGCATCTGCCCCTGTCGGCGTGGGTAAAACTCAACGTTTATATCCAGTTATTTTCTTCCACCTGGCAAATACTGATGGTGCACCACCTGCGGGAATACCAGCGAACCAAAAAGCAACGTTTGATTTGCTTGATTGCTCTCTTGACCCCTGGGTTTATGGGGTGACCGACTTATATGACACTTGGAATGATTATTTAACAGACAATCCTCAACTTGAACCGAAATCAACAACTTTGTCTACAGTAATCCAATATGATGATGTGCAGACAGCAATTCCATTTGAACCACAATTTGGATTTGCCTCATTTGATATTGCAGAATATCTTGGTTATACTAGTGCAGACTTGGTGCAAGGTACGACGCCACCGTTGGCAATAGGTGCAAAATTGGTTTATCCATTTGCTAAAACGTTGCTAGACCCAATATCAGGGGATAATTACACAAGAGCACAGGGTTACGTTCTTTATGGTAGAAACACATTTGGCGCAGCGGTAGACAGCGACAGTTATCTGGTTGATACGCAAACGTTTACGTTAGATAGTTACGATAGTTACGGTTTATCGGCAAGTGAACGAAACGCAAACGCTGGTGGTAGTAGACGGAATCTCTTAGCAACCATTCCAGTTACAGAAACTGTTATACCAAATTCTATAAATGCAAGAGTATCGTATGAACCAAATACGCTTGATTATATTGCTATAAAAAATAGAAGCGATATAATAACACGGCAACTTAGAATGAGACTGCTTGATGCACGGTATGAACCGATTAGCACCGCTGGTTTGGCGGCGATGACGATCTTAATTCGTGACCCTTACAGAGATTAAACTTCAGTTTCTTGTTTATGTCCGTTTTCAATATGCACCACATCAACAACCTCTTGCTGACATTTGCTACCCAGACAACTGCTTGATTTTATATGTTTAAAACTATATACGATAGATGCAACCATGGCGCCGAGTGCCGCTAACATTAATGATATTTCTTCAGCGGTATAAGTGTGACCGCTAGATATAGCAACAGACGCAGCAACATCAATCATACCAGACCCATCATCACTTCCAAATAAAATATCGTCCATATATATGAGAGAAAGAAAAATATATATTATAAAATAAACTTAGAGACAGTAGACAAATATAGTTAACAATGGACTATTCACGTGGCAAGATATATAGAATTGTTTGCGAAAAAACTGGTAGACAGTATATAGGTTCAACATGCTCAACATTGGTTAAAAGATTAAGCAATCACAAAAGAAAATGCAATCCGTGTTCTTCAAAAAATTTTATTAATCCAAAAATATTCTTAATCGAAGATTATGCTTGCGATAGAAAAGATCAACTTTTAATGAGAGAAAGATATCATATAGAAAATACAGAATGTGTTAATTTAGTTAGACCAATTGTTACAGATGAAGATAGAAAACAATATCACAAACAATATGACAAACAATATAAACTAGACCACGTAGAAGATATAAAACAACACAGTAAAGAAAAAATAACATGTGACTGTGGGTCTATCGTACGTCGTGATGGTATTTCTAAACATAAAAAATCTAAGAAGCATATTAAATTTTTAGAACAATAAAAAGATTTTCAGTTTTTTTATGATATTAAAATCTTAATTAATATTATAATGTCAGTATTTTCTAGCAGTCTTAAATCAGCGATTATTGATCCCCAGTTTCATTCGGAATCGAGATGTGAGTTTAGAATTGAAAACAGAGGACAGGCGTATATGCCTACCCTGAGAATAGGTAATATTGGTTTATCTAAGACTAACGCGACTGATCCAAACGCTTACCATTTTGGTGCTGGTACCAGTTCTGTCATTTCTCGTATTCGACTCATGGACGGGAATGAGGAGTTAGACTCACTTCGTAATGTTGCACAGTGGTTAACTTTTAAGGGTGCACTTAAAACTAACTCCCAGAACACTAACGTATTTAATAACCTGAATGGCGACAGTCAGGGTTGGGTTTATGGCGCCTCAGGCGAATTGTTGTCAGCACGACCTGCTAAACAGGTTAGAACTGGCGATGACGCAACCACTGGTCTCCTTGACCTCAGGGAATGCTTCGGTTTCTTGAACTCCGTTTCACATCTTTCCACCAAATTATTCAAAAACTTAAGGGTTGTTATTGAGTACGTGCCAAACTCATCCACACACCTCCTTGTTGACGACCAACGAGCAAACAACATTGCAGGATTAAAAAAGAATATTCCAATACTTATTGTAGATGAAATAACTGATATGGCGTTGGTTAACACACTTGAAAAACAATTGACTGGTGCGTCTTGGGTTGCTGTGGAGCACGATTTGGCAAACATTCCACAAGTGCCTGGACTTGCCGCAGTTGCCGATGAAGCAGTCCAGCGCTCACAACTTAGAATAAATGGTTTCCAGGGTAAAGCAGTATCGAGACTTATGATTGCGAAGTGTTATGAAAATACTGGAGCAGGTGGACCAAATGTTAACCAAGCAGGTGGAATTGCTGGGACAGTCCATCAAGTTAAAGCACTTGGGGGATATGGGTCAAAAGCATTGTACAAGGAAAAAGTAAATCTTAGATTGAACGGACGAAATGTGCTCAGTGGTGATGGTCTTGTTACTCCAGCGCAGCAGACTATGATGTTGTCTGATACATGGGGAGCACTTAATATGTGCCCTTTCCAGAACCAGCAATCTGTTGGACGTGACACTGCTTACGCTGCCTCTGCACTCAACGTTGTGGGTATTAACCAAACGCAACCGCCTGTGCGAAGTACTGCCCCTGGTGTTGGCACTGGACCACAACAGGGATATTGGATTTCAAACTCCGCTTGGATTGGTCTCCCAGTCCAGGACAGGGTTAGCGATATGCAGATTGATCTGGAACGAACTGGTACATTCTCTGAGGGTACTCAGTCTTCTGCTGGTAATTTCCAAGCACTCAATCTTCACGTGTTTGGTGAAGTATCAAAGGGTATGACAGTGTCAGGTGGGTCGTACAGAATTTTCTACGCTTAAGCAAGAGAGACAGATGGACGACAAAATCTAATATAATTTAATCGTTCAAAGCAAATCCCCGCGATTAAACATACTGCACCAACGCCAACGATCTCTAAGATTGAAAATAAAATGTCAGGGTTTAATCTGTGATTAGAATTATTATGCATTATATTATATATTATTAATATATAATACAATTTATTCTGGTGGTATTGGCACGGGATCTGTAATCTCGTAAGGCGGTGTTGCTCCATCTCTGCGGAGTGCTTCCAGGTCAATATTAAATTCTCTTACCCATTGGTCAATTTCGAAATATTGAGATGCGTCTGTGCAACACGGAAATGCATTCATATCTTCAAGAGTTTGATCGTCACCGCCTACATTCCTACAACAATCAAAACATACTGAAACAATATCGCGTCCAATACAATACTTATTAACAAGTTTTATCAAGTCGGCGTTTTCGTGTCTCTCTCTTGTCAATTCGTTTCGTAGTACAGTAAATTTCAATTTCCATTTAAGATGGAATATATTTACATCTTTGGATATGTCTTGACAATCTTCATTATCTCTAATTGCTTCCATCAAATCACAGATGTCAATGTCACTTTCAAACTCAGAATTCATAACTGGATACCCAAAAAAAAAAGATATTTTTCATTTCAATTTTATTTTAATAGTAAGAAGAGAGAAGAGATTGTAATTAGAATTATTATTCATTATATATTTTTAAGAAAAATATAATGTATAGAAAGATATATATGTTTGATGCACTTGAGCGAATGTTGATTGAATACCCGTGGAAACCAAATAAACATACGAAAACAACAAACATGCGTAAAGGTCAGTACTCAATAAATGTTGGAAAAACGTGTCATTGGGCAAAACCAGGCAAGCCCATACTACCATCACAAGCGATGAGGCATAATAATCACGAAATATACAACGAATGTGCTAGATTATTTCCAGAACACGAATTTGATTGTGTTATGATCAACAAGAATTTTCAGTGCATCCCCCACTGTGACCGCAACAACATTGGAGATAGCATTATAGTCGGAATGGGTGATTATAACGGTGGCAACCTGGTTATTGAAGGCGTGCCACATTGTATCCTATATTCGCCGCTGATATTTAACGGCAGCGAAAAAGAACATTGGGTAGATAATTTTACTGGTGATAGATATACAGTTGTGTTATGTTGCAGCAAATTCAAAAACTTTCGTATGGAAGATAAAGAAATTGATTTAAACACAGAAAAACATATTAAAACATATGCCTGATTACCAACAAGCAAAAATATACA
>WLWE01001881.1_pt1 | contig 14426 bp, 6 predicted proteins | sample 6718301 | NCBI WGS metagenome assembly WLWE01 (sample SAMN12718691, study PRJNA515312) | sponge metagenome | isolation source: marine sponge | host: Mycale hentscheli | place: New Zealand: South Island, Marlborough, Capsize Point | collected 2003-05-01 | reverse complement strand
GTATAAGTCTTCGTTTACTGGTGTAATCTCAGATTGAATAGTTGCAGCTATGCTAGCTTGCATTGCAGGTACATCTAATGATCCTTCTAACCATCCGATAACTACGTTTTCAAAAGCCTCTGTATCTTCGTAAGGTACAAAAGGATCTCCAGCTACGTAAGTATAACTTTGTGTTCCAATATTAGTTGATGAATAAGTTTTTCCTCCAGATTCCTCAGAGCCAGTGTATCTGTAATGTACCGTGTATATTACATTGTCTTCACCCTCTGCTTGAATGTGAGCGTTCATTTGTGGGATGTCCCATTTGTAAGTAATTGCCATAATTTTAATTTTCTAATTGTGTTATTCTTGTTTTTAAATCTTCTATTTGATCTTGTTGTTCTTGCATTGCTTTTAAAAGTATTGGTACTAGCACAGAGTATTTTACTGATTTGTAAATTCCACCTTCTTTACCATTTACATCTGGTTGCTTATCTTCTTTTACTAAGCCTGGAAAAACTTCTTCTAGTTCTTGCGCTACAACACCAATTTGTTTTAAATCTTCACCTATAAAATTAAAGTTCTTAACTTTAACTTTCATTACATCATCTAGCTTTGGAGTTGCATCTGTTATATTTTCTTTTAACCTGCTGTCTGATATTTGGCCATAAGAATTATTTTTATTTCTAAGATCACCGTCTCTTTCTATTATACATGTATTTGTAGCACCACCTGCTCCGTCTCCTGCTTGCGTTACTAAATTATACCATGCATCAGAAGAATTAAAAGCTTTAGATGTAATTATTAACATTTGTTCAACAGTAGTACTTGGATGACCTTCTAGTTTAAAAGGAACACCATTACTTGCTATTGCTTTTAAATGTAACGTAGCACTTGGGCTTATAGTGTTAATACCAACTTCACCTCCGCTTTCAATTCTTAGTTTCTCACTATTTGCAGTAGAAAAACTCATAAATTGATCTTGAAAACTATATATTATTTGGCCATCGGTCATGTCACTCCAAATTCCAAAGTTTAGCGAAGCGAATGTATTAGATGAAACTTGATTATCACCTTGTATTGTAATAGAAGAATTACCACCGTTTCTAAAAACCGCGGTAGAACCTGCAGAAGGAGTTGCGGTTTTTATGTTTGATTGTTGCGCTGTGCTACCTGAGCCTAAACTTCCTATTATGTCTAACCTTGTTAAAGGTGCACTTTGATTAATCCCTACGTTGCCACCGTTTAAATAAGAATCACCATTTGAGTGTAATTTAACTTTAACAGCAGCATTAAGAGCGTTATAAACTTGTATTCGACCATCAAACCCTGAGCCGTAATTTTCACCTTGAACTAATAGTCCACCACTTTGTGGCGCAACTAATAAGTCATTTGCACTAGTTGTAATATAATTATAACCAGAAACACTTCCGTCACAGAATATTTCAAGATAATCACCGCTGTTACTGTCATTACTTCTTATTTTACCTTCAACGTCTAATGGAACCGCAGGATTAGTTATACCAATCCCGACTCTTCCATTATCTTTTATTATCATCAAATTGGATGCTGTATTACCTTGCGTTGAATTGTGACCAAACCAAAAAGCTGCATTTGTTTGATTGTTATCTGAATCAATATTAAAAAACATTTCATCAGCTGAATTAATAACAGCATTAATAGCTCCTGCTGTACCTAAAGTTAATACTGGAGCAAAATTTGCCGTACCTTTAATATTAGCAGCCCCATTTACATCAAGCTTAGCCCCAGGACTAGGCGTCCCAATACCTACATCACCGTTATTTCTAATTCTTACCTTTTCACTTAAAAGATCTGGTGAAGCTGTACCTTGTTTAAAAGTAGAAAATGCCATCCCTACGAGCGCTCCGTTTGTAGCCTCTGTTACAGATGCTATTCTTCCTCCAATATTTCCACTACTCCACACTGACGCATCATTAGAGCCAAAATCAATTTGTGAATTTATTTCTCCTTCAGCAGCAACATTGTTATTTCCACCTTCTACTTTTATAACTCCAGTAACTCCATCACCACCTTTTACGTGTAATAAAGCTGAGGGAGTACTCGTTCCGATACCTACGTTACCAGAAAAATAATTTTTATCACCTTCTGTCCATATACCATAAGCATTAGCACCTTTTGTTCCTTGGTAATCACCTTTGAATAAGTATTGGTTACCAAAATTAGGTGTTGAGCCTTCGTTATTGTCTATAATACCTGAAATAGCTATCATATTACCGTAGTTTAAAGCTGTCTCTGCGTTTATTTCTACTTCTCCTTCTACACCTTTAGTGACATCAACGTCTTCAGTTCTACTGTTTTGTATTGTTACATATCCAAAAGCACCAAACGCATTATCAATATCACCTTTATCTTGTATTGCTGAATTTCCGTAAACACCGTACATATTACTAACACCACCAGCTGTATCGTTAGCATCGTGAACAGCATTACCATAAACACCTACTAATTGTGCTGTTTTTCCACTAGTGTAATTTGATTCAGCTAAAAAAGAACCACCACGAACAATATCTGAAAATCCTGTAAAATGTACAGCAGTATTAACCCCATAAATTCTATGTTCATTGGACCCGTCACCATTTGCAGATGAATCTATATCTACAAGTAAACCAGAGTTAAGTCTATCAGCCGTAGTATTATCAGCACCAGATAAATCCATATTTAATCTCATAGCATGAGTACCTACATCTGGATTGTTCCTTGTGTGATAGATATCTACTGTATAAATACTTGTTTCACTTGTACCACTACTCACTTTTAAACGTGAACCTGGCGTAGTATCACCAATTCCTAAATGGTTATTTGTAGAATCCCAGTATAAATTACTGTTTCCACTTAATGAAGTATTTGTATCCCAAAAAGCCACTTGAGTTGCCGCACCAGAACCTGTAACTGTGCCTCCACCATCTGTTATTTCTATAACATTCCCAGAGCTATCAACACCAAGTCTATAAGCTTCTGTGCCTGGAAATGCACCTGATCCGTAAGCGTTAAATTTAATAGCACCTGCAGAATCAATACGCATTCTTTCTGTGCCTGAAGTTATATTAACTCCTGATGCAGTATAAAAACGTATTTGGTTTGAAGCATCTAATTCAGCAATACCGCCGCCAATAAAGGTATGGTTATTATCAGCGTAAGCCTGAGAAGCAACATTAACAAAGCCTTTGGTTTGTGTATTAGAAGCATAGGCTTTAGTGGTAATTGAGCAGTATTTATTTGTATTGTTTGTGTCAACACCTAACTGTATATTACCGCCTGTTGCGTTTCCATTCTTACCTATTGATAAATCTGCGTTAGGACTAGTCGTTCCGATCCCGACGTTGCCTTTAAAGTATGACGTACCTGTTTCTGCTTCTATACTGTGTAGTAAGACTGCGCCAGTATTGTAAAAACCAAACTTAGGTTGAGCACCGCTACCATAATCACCGTCTGTAGGAATATGAAAACTCATAACTCTATCCGTGTAATTATTACCTCTACCTATTAAATAAAAGTTATTACTACTAGAAGTGCTTGATAAAGAATCTGGTAAAGCTATATGACTCCAAGGACCAGTTGCGTATGTATTAAATATACGCAATACACCGCTATAATTATTGCTCTGTCCATTACCATTTAAAGTTAAAGGCGCACCAGGAGTAGTCGTTCCAATACCGACGTTGCCAGTTATTATAGCGTTACCATCATTAACAGCTACTTCTGTTCCTGTACCTACATATAAATTTCTATTTTGTGATGAATCTATTCTTAATGCCATATTATATTAATCTTACAAATTTAAATACTACGTTACTAGCTCCAGTATACGTTCTGTTACACATTATTTCAAGCCTTAATTCACTACCTTCAGAGCTTGTTGTTTCTCTTGTTCTTAAATATGTCATACCTTGATTAGCCGCATGACCTGATCTGTGTAATACTATTTCTGATATAGTACCACCGCCAGTGTCATTTGTATTTGTTGAACTACCCCAACTCATTATTCCAGAATATGTTTCTGAGTATTGAGTTCCGCCAACCGCGTAATCACTAACAAACATTTGCACTGTATAGGTTCCGTTAGCAGTAATAACATCATCACCTTGCATTACCTTGGCATATGTTCCAGCTGTAGAAGTAAACGCATAAGTTGTTGTAAATGCTCCATTTGGTATTAAGTCATATAAAGAAGCTGCTTGTGAAGTTACTGGTGATGGTGTAGAGTTTGTTTTTACAACGTTACCAGAAGCATCGGTACCTAATAAATAAGTTGGAGTGCCTGTTTGGCTTGTTCCACCGTAAGCATTAAATTTAACAGCTCCAGTATCTCTTGCTATAGTAAATCTTGTAGCCAATGACGCTGCGCCAGTATTTATCTTAAATTCGTTATTTGTACTATCATAATGAACATAAGCGCCATTTACATAAGGAGTTGCAATACCTCCTTCTGTCATCCAAACACCGTTATTCTCTGCTCCAGTATTTGAATTTAATATTATATTAGCCCCGTCTGTATCAACAATATGAAGTTTTTGCTGAGGACTAGTTGTCCCGATACCAACGTTGCCCTCGTAACTAACACGCATTGCCTCTGTAACTCCAGTTGAAGAATCTGCACTAGCATTGTTAGAAACAAAAAATCTTAAATCTCCAGAATTGATTCCATTAGCGTTGTGAGATGTAATACCAGCTGCGTGGTATTGGTAATTTCCAGAATTACCATCCCTGTTTAACCATCTTACACCACCTATTTCTGTGTCTACTCCACCATTTCCGCCAACAAAATTAAGAAGCCTCGTATCTGATGAGTTAGACCCTGGAAAAGTAGTTGATTCATCAATACTTAGTCTTATTGCATTATTAAGCGTGTTTCCAGCTATTCCAATTGTACCAGTTGAGTGTAATTTATAGGATGGACTAGTCGTTCCGATCCCTACGTTGCCGCCTTGTAAAATAGTGAACCTATTTGTCATTGTGGCTGTTGCTCCAGCGCTACCACTTGGTGCATTTAAAAAGTTAAATATACCATTTCGCATATCTACTAAACCACTTTCGTTAGTTCTTATATATCTATATACGTTACCGTCATTATAAACGTTTTGAGCTATAAACAAAGCGGAGTTAATACTACTTGCTGTGTTACTAAAAAATCCATTATCTGCTCCAAGTTTTAAAACAGCATAACCACTCCAATAATTATTAAAAGTAGTTGCCATAATCCCAACATTTCCAGATGCTTTGATAGTTACTTTAGTACTATCGCTAGACATAAAATAATGGTCTGACACTGCATTGTAAGTTAATGAGGCAGATCCTCTTATACCATAATCACCACCATTAAATTTTAAATAACCACCTGTAATATCTAATTTTTCATCAGGACTAGTCGTCCCAATCCCAACGTTGCCTGAATTACTATTATATATATCGTTACCATTAGCTAGCCAAAGACCTGTTCCTGGAACTGTGTTAGCGTCAACCCAGTCTATACCTGTTGAGGTTGTTGATAATATTTGACCTTCAGCTCCTCTATTGTTATTACTGTCTAATAGGTATTTAGTTGAATATGTTTTTCCTGTACTCATTTAATATGTATTTCTTACCATGTTAACCCATTCGTATGTTGATGCACCTGTTTGCATACACATGTCTGCGTAGCTTGCGTCTTCTGCTGTTACTTCTACTATAGAACATTGAGATATTTTTAAAGTTGTTGTAACGCCTGATTCTAAACCAAATCTGCCTTGAAGAGCTCCGCCAGCTGTCATTATAACGCTATAAGTTCCTACTGCGTCAAAAAACGTGTTTGCGGCAGCTGTTCCAGCTCTAAAACTAACTTTACCACTTGTGTATTCTGATATAGTAAATGTACATCTATATATACTTCCATTTGTTAAACTGGGAACTTGATAACAAGCAGTGTTTCCAGCCGCAGCTGTTGCAACTAACTCACCTCCAGTTATTGTCCAACCAGTTTCTTTAGTCCAAACAGTGTCTGTTGTAAAATCAGGATTTGATATTAAGTTTGTCCCTGTTACATCCACGTACTCTGTACCAGTTCTATATCGCATTGTACCTACTTTACTAGCTGAAGCTGTAGCTGTATCATCAGCCATTTGGATACCTCCAGCAACTTGTAGTTTTGATTGAGGACTATCCGTCCCTATACCGACCTTGCCGTTAGTTTCAATCCTCATTTTTTCAGTCAAACTTTGACCTCCTCCAGCAGTATAGTCAGCTGTCCAAAAAGACATAAACCCTCTCGTTGTTTGAAGTCCAGTAACAGCGCTAACTCCTGAATATATAGCAGATTTTACTGTTTCCGTATCGTATCCGGGATAGTAGGATTTAAATTCAATCATACTTGCTTGCGAACCGTAAGCTGTTGGAGATATAGCTTTTCCAATCGTTAAAGCAGTTGTGGGCAAAGTCGTCCCGATCCCAACGTTGCCTGAAGAGTTGATGCGCATTCTTTCTGTGCCGCTTGTTGTTAATGCTATATTATCATCAGCAGGAAAACCAAAAGAAGTATTCGTATCATCTTTATGAAAAACACTACCTTCTAAAATAATATTATGATTGAATTGTGCATCATTCCCTACAACTGTTATACCGCCTGCAAAAGTTGCGTTCGCACCTGTTAAGGTTAAAGCAAGAGTGTTGCCACTAGGCTTAAACCTCATAGCGCCTGTTCCTATATTTCCAAAATCAGCAAATCCATTTGTAGAAAAGCTTAAAGAATTATTTACAACTACATCTCCTGTAAAAGTTGCTTTTTGTGAATTGTCAATAGATAATGCTACAGTTCCGTTGTTACTATTATTGTGTGTTGCTAACTCAAAAGTAGGCATACCAGATGCAGAATTCCTAGCTCCTCTTAAAGATATACCATAATTATCAGCTGTAGATGTGCCTAAAAATATAGAAGATTTACCGCCTGAATTTGTAGTAGCTGCTGGTTTTAATCTTATAGCAGAAGTAGTTGCAAAATCTGTTGTTATTTGGTTTTTTGTCGTTGTTATTTGACCTGCAAAAGTTGCATTTCCACCTTGCGCAAAGGAAAGTCTAAGATCTGAATTTTCATAAAAGTTTAAGACACCCTGGGTGCCATTAAAGATTTCCCATGTTTCATTAGTTGAATTCTTTAAAATTAATCTTGGCGATGCTCCTGATCCATCATCTAAAGTTAAATCTCCAGTTAACGTTCCACCAACTAACGGCAAGTAAGCTCCAACACCTGTAGCTACAGCAGTTGTAACAAAAGCAGTTGACGCAGCCCTTGTTGAATTATCACCAGCCGCCATTGTTCCTACAAATGGAACAGTTGCAAAAACAGAATAATTTGGTGTTATTTCAAGTGGTGTTACATCTAAAGATGAGCTGTTTGATAATCTAAATTTTATAGATTGCGACACCGTGTTGTGGTCTATAAACGCTGCTCCTGTGCTTTTAAATCTTAAATTGTTTTCTGCAAATATTGAATCATTTGTTCCAACGGTTATTTGAGTTCCATTAACATCAACATTACCTGCAAAAGTTGCGTTACCTGTAGTGTGGTCAAGTGTAATTACATCTATTACACCATCTTGAGTAATAAATAATTTACCATTTGGCGCTGAACTAAACCTCCAAGTTTTACCAGTTGTAGATGTTGTGTTAGCTAAGTTTATAAATGTAGATGAATTACTTGACAATGTTACAGTTCCTGCAAAAGTTGCGTTATTACCTGAAACAGTTATTGGTGCATTACCTAAAGTTTCTGAATCTGTAACAGAACCTGCACCTTCCCATAACGCTACAGTTTGTCCTGTACCTACACCTGATAATACAGATGAGTTATCAACTTTTTGCCAAGCACCAGTTCCAGTACCTGCGCAATCTGCTACATCGTCATTCCATACAACCCAATCACCTACTGACCAAGAATCAGGTTCGCAAGGGACAGCTGGTGTTCCTGTTGTTCCGTTTGGATGTGCTGTTCCATCAGCACTACATATATAATAATAACCAGAGGTTTGTGTAACTGTACTTAAATCAGGTGTTCCATTTCCACTGTTTGCTGTAACATCTGGATCCCATGTTCCTCTATATATTGTAGCGCCAGTAATTAAACTATCTACATAACCTTTTGTTGTTAGGGTTGATGATGCGTCTCCAGAAGATGTGGCTGTCGTTGCAAATGCTTGTGTTGAAAAAGTTGCGTCTTGATCTTTATCTATTGTAAGTGCTAATATAGAAGTATCTGTTGTTGTTGTGTAGAATTCTAATCTGCTAGGATAATTATCAGTGCTCCAAGCTGCTTCAGCTTTAGCTTTAATTTCAGCACCTATATTAAATGATCCATTTGTTGGGTCATCAGCCATAAATCTTAGCTTACCTAAAGCGTTTGATGCAACAACAGAGGTGTCATCTCTTTGTAAATCTAAAACACCAGAACTAGGGTTTCTAACTTTAACACCTGTGTTGTCTATTCTAAATCTTTCAAGAGTTGATACTTGTGTGCCAGCTGTAACACCTTCTTTTAGTTCAAAAAGCATAGCAGCACCACTAGAGGAATCTACATTAGCTCGTATTCTAAATGAGTTACCATTTACATCAGGTGTTTCATTAGCGTGGTTAAATGTCACATTAGCATTACCACCACCATCATTAACAGTTAAAGCAACACTACCGCTACCACTTCCAGCCGTTACGCTACCTGTAAAAGAAGCACTTGTTCCTGCTAGTGCTCCAGTTAACGTTCCACCAGCTAGTGGTAAGAAAGGACCGCCTGCACCACCGCCACTAGAAACAGTTATATTACCTGAAGCATCAGTGACTAACGTACCTGCGCCATAAGTATTAAATTGTACACCACCTGTATTAGCGACTGTTACTAGCGGAGCTGCAGCTGTACTGTAAGATACAAAAGCCGCCGTTGTAGTTGCTCCTAAAAGTCCCCTGGTTGTTCCATTTATATCAAGACCAATTAAAGCGGTTGCACCACCAGTTCTGTTTAAATGCAAAGGCGTAGTACTTGACTCAACATCTAATTTATATCCAGGACTAGTCGTCCCGATACCGACATTACCAAGAAATGGCTGTAATATTAAATCATAGTTAGCAGTACCTGCATAATTACTAACATCAATATAATAATCACCGGTACTATTAGCCATAGACCCTATTCTAAGAGCGTCGCTACCTGTGTCTTCGTTACCATTAATATATACCGCTGCTCCAGAAACAACAGTTGTCCCGTTTGTTACCGCGCTACCAGCGTCTCTTGATACGTGTAAAGCAAGACTTGCAGCGCTATTATCTACATGTAATTTAGCCCCAGGACTAGTTGTCCCAATCCCAACGTTGCCATCTTCGTCAATAACCATTCTTTGAGTAACAGTACCTCCGGAAGTAGAAGTTGAAAATCTGAGCTCTCCTTTATAACTACCGTCAACTCTATATCCTTGTATTAGACCACTTGGTACATTACCTACGTCACCAAAAGCAAGCTGTCCGTTAACAGCGCCTACAGTGTCACCACCTAGATGCAGCATATAATTAGGACTAGTCGTCCCGATACCGACGTTGCCGTTGGAGCCAATTACCATGTGTGTGGTAAAAGAATTGTAGGCATCATTTGCTTTTGCAAATAAGAATTTTCCGTCTACATTCTGTATGTATCTATAAGAAAGGTCTGTTCCAGCAGTAGTATCTTTAAAATTAATTACTGGATTGTTTGATGCAATTTCTAACAAAGAAAGAGGAGTAGTCGTTCCGATACCTACGTTTGAAGTTCTACCATCAACAACTAATATTTCATTTCCTGTAGCGTAACCATTACCTATTTGTATGTAACCCTTTGTAGTGCCATCTGCTATATGAGTGACACCCATTTTAAAAGTATTATTATGTTGGAACCTTATACCGTTATATGTAGGAGATGCGTTTGAGTTTGATATATCAATTAAGTGACCAGTATTAGAACCTTTAAACTCAGATGATACTATGCTAGTGGAAAAAACAGATAATTTTCTAAGAGGACTAGTCGTCCCAATACCGATGTTACCTGCTGAGGTAATACGAAATCGCTCAGAACCATCTGTAAAGATTCTAAAAGCATCACCAATTGCACCTATTCTAACAGAATTTGGATCGGTTGTACTTTGGTCTTTAAATCGTATACCTGCATCGTTACTATTAGTCCTTTCTACTAAAATTGGATACCCAAAAGTAGATGATACGTGTAGTGGGTAGGTCGGGCTAGCTGTTCCAATCCCTACGTTGCCAGAAGAATTAATTTTTATACCAGTAGTTGCAGACAATCCACCATATGTTAAAGAAACAACATCATCACTATCATCATACCCAACAGCTCCTTTTTGTGTTGTTGCTTGGTGAAAAGTTAAAACATCATCTTGACCATCATCTGCTTGTAATCTTATTCTAGTAGGGTTGCCAACTCCTCCATAAAGATGTAATAATTCTATAGGACTAACAGTTCCGATACCTACCTTGCCTGCGGAAGTAATACGCATTCTTTCTAAAGGCACTCCAGTTGAATTTTGATTTGTAAAAAATCTTAAAGAACCTTTAAAGTCACTAACATTAGCGCTTTCTTTAATTGCATCAATTGCTCCGAAAACTACTTGAGCTCCTGCATTTGTGTTTTTAGACCTAAAAGCTATTCCGCCACCACCACCGGCTGTATTGCCTGCTGTTAAATCGTCTACGGTTAACCCAAGCGTTAAGAATTTAGCAGCTGTATCAAGAGCTACCGTTTTAGTAGTTGTTATATTTAAACTAGAAACAGGACTAGTCGTTCCGATACCAAGGTTTCCAGAGCTTGTAAGCCGCATAAATTCAGTAGCATCTTTTTTCCATATATTTGTTGCGGCATTAGTCTGCACAAGCGACCAATTGGCTCCTGTAGCAATATCACCTAAATATAATCCTTGTGTGTTATCAGTTACAGGTTTAATATAAGAAGCACTTCTACTCATAAATATACCATAACCATGTATATCTGTATAAGACCCGTCTGTGTAAACGCTTCTTATTACCGCGTCAATAGTACCATCTCCAACATGCAATGTTTGCGTAGGATTATTTTCTATAATACCTACCTTACCGGCGAAATATCCATCATTTAAAAACTTTAATGCCATTTATTACATTGGATTAAATTAATATTATACGTGCGAAAGCAGTACTTGGTAAGCGTCATTTGCAACAGAACCTGTAAATCCTATAGCCATACTAGCAGAGCCACTTCTTGTGACGCAAGCGTAAACAGTTTCAAAAGGTGCTGCGCCTTCAGTAACTTCTACTTTAATGTTTTCTGATAAAGCACCAGTTCCAAATAAACTAGCAGCTGCTAAATCTAAAGTAAATGTTGTTACGCCTCCAGCTTCTGCTCTTGAAGAAGGAGCTGTATTATTTAAAGATTGTTTAGCACCATAAGGGTTTCTTTGAGAATTTAATTGTACCCAACCAGAAGCTGATACATCAAAATTTGCTGAATCAAAACCAGCGACACCTTTTTGTGTACCGCCATCTGTTGCGCCAGCACCTGCTATATTAGCGTCTGATATAACAAATATATAATCAGATTCAGAAGGACTACTGTTAGCAGCAATGTTTGTGTTAGCAAATATAAAGTCGCCAACCTCTAATACTTTAGTAAACAAAGTACCAGCAGTTGTTACTACATAAAAATCGCCATTACCTACAGCAACGTTACTTGCACCGCTTAACGCTGGAGAGTTTGTAGCCGCGTTATAACCACCTTGGAAAGATCCTAAACCTGCAACCAATGCTTCTACTTGACCTAAGTTAACACCGTCTGTCCCAGCTGTACCAGTTGCAACGTTAAGTATTTTATTAGGAGTTACCGAGCCAGTCGATCCTCCCATGTCTAGTGGGCTAGAAAGAGTGTTTGTTTCTCCAGTTTGAATCTGTGTTATTTTTCCGCTAACAGTTAAATCATCTGCTATTGTAACATCATCTGTTAAATCAATAGTTATACTACCATTGTTTTGATTAACGCTTGTTACATCTATTCTACCTGTTGTACCTATAAATTCTACTGTTGACACTACTCCATCAGTACTTCCTGTTAAAGATATTTTACCACTTGTTGGCGCGCCAGGAGCTACTGTTCCTGCGGTTACAGGTAAGGTGTATTTTTCATTAAACTCAGGTGGTAATGTTACTGTTTTAGTATTTACCGCTGTGACGTGACCTGTTGTATTTGTAGTTATAGAATCAAGAGCTGTAAATGTAGCACCAGAAGCAGGCGAAGCTGTCGACGTAGTATTTGATCTAGTTGTTAAATCGTGGTTAATAGTAGGAATTGGACCGTCTGGGTTGTCAATGTTTATATATGTACCTGCGATAAGACCGGTTAAATCACCTGAAACACTTGCCCAAACGGCATTTGTAGGTGTAGCGGTACTTGCTGTTACACATATTTTAAGCACACTGTCCGTTGTGTTGTAATATACTTGACCTAGTACTCCAGTAGCTGGATCTGCGCCAAGGTTTTGTATAGCTGCGTTGTTAAGTTGATTTTTATTAAGATCAACCGTGTTTAAAAAATTTATTGCCATGTTAGTTTAGTTTAAATATGCTTTGCCTGCGAAGGCTGATGAAAATGTTAGAATTACGTTAGTGTTGCTTGTGTAATTATACTCACCAGTTACTACTGTGTTACCGGTGTCTATTACTGTTATCGAAGGAAATTTTCCTAAGTTATGTTGTATGTTCCAAGTTGTAGCAGGTACGCCTTGAGTAAATTCAAATGTTGGTGCGCCTTGTGAAGATAATGTAAATACAGCAAAGTCATAAAATTTATCTACGTCAAAATTACCGTTACCTGTTAACGATGTTAATGTAAGAGTATAAACGCCTGGCGCTTTAAGAGTATAAGAATCTATAGTGAAGTGACCAAACTTATCAATGTCATTTTGTTCGCTTATAAGTATATTGTTACCTACTAAATAAGTTAAAAACGCTACCGTATTGGCACCGCTTACGTCTGTTATAGATAAATCCATTGTTGTTGCAGAGGATATTGAGCTACCATCAGCTGGTCCTACAAACTCTCCAGCAGCAGGTACAGCAGTACCTTCTAATTTAAATATCATTTGAGCAGATATAGATATCTTACCCTTTATATTTAAGTATTTAGCAACAGCTGCAGCTGTGAACTGCTTTGTTTGTCTGTTACTAGCTTCAGTGCCTATCCAGGCATCGTTGTCAGTAACGTTTGCATCAAATACATACGAACCTATTCTTGCCATTATTTATGAGTATATTCTAATTTCTATTGAACCAGCTGTAAACTTACCGTCACTGTTATGTGTACTAAGATTTATAACAGTATCACTTGCTCTACCCCAAGCAACATCATGATTATTCTCTGCAGAACCACCGTTTAAGAAAACTATAGTCTTGTCAGCTGTAAATAAACTTGACGATGCTGTTATTGTGTAATCACCGCCTGATCCTGATGCTCTAGCGTACGTAAATGTTTCACCTGTGGTGTTTTGCAGTACCGTTGCCACTGGTGCTGTTGCGCCTGCTTGCGTTATCAATGCTGTATACACTGTGTAACCCAAACTATATGAGTTAGCAAACGCAGCAATGTTAGCTACAGTGAAGTTTCTAGTTAGGTTTTCTGTTTTACCGCTTGAATTAGTATATTTTTGAGTTCCTGGTATTAAATCTCCTTGAGCTGGAGTACCGATAGGATAAGTGGATATGTTTGCCATAGTAATTAGTTAGTTTCTTATACTATATATACTTACAGGTATAAGTGAAATTTTACATTTAGTGACATAAGGGTACTACTATAGTATTATAACTACCTATTGTCACTAAAAAATGTTACAAATAAGGAAGCTGGGTACTCCCCCTCCACTTTTTTCACCTTTTTTTCTCAGTAAAACGCTTTTGATTTTACGGCCCCGCCTTTCGCCCCTGTTTTACCATGTATTACCCACTTAAACTACTAAACTAGTTTAAACTAATTCTATTTTTTACAAACAAATCACATTAGTATTTAGATAATATAAGTGTAACTAATAAAAACAAAACTATGTTAAACAAACTATTCAAAATTCACATTAAATTACTACAATTACTAATATTAATAACATTACCACAAGTAATATATCATGTCATTGTGTCATGACAAAGAGTCACTGACCAGTACTATTACTACATTTTATACACATAAATAATAATACACTTGTAATAACTCACAAACAAACTACTTAACTAACTGGATAATAACTATATAAATAATAACTTAAATAATAATAACTATGTCAACTTTAAATTCTAAAAGATTTGTAATCAGAAAATCACTAATTGGTAAAAACCAAATCATTAACTTCACTAACAAAAAAGGTATCACTATTGAATACAATCATGATATTGCT
>WLWE01001877.1_pt1 | contig 14458 bp, 11 predicted proteins | sample 6718301 | NCBI WGS metagenome assembly WLWE01 (sample SAMN12718691, study PRJNA515312) | sponge metagenome | isolation source: marine sponge | host: Mycale hentscheli | place: New Zealand: South Island, Marlborough, Capsize Point | collected 2003-05-01 | reverse complement strand
TTCTACATTCCACTCAGATGTCTGCACTTTCCAATCTGGAATATTATCTTTCACTGTAAATGAAGGTATATCCCAAATGCATCTATTGTTAGGTTGCGCTGCATAGTTCCCATCGTCAAGGGCTATGATGTGAGCACATTTGTGCTCATGCGGAATCTCTGAATGGTCCGTGTCTAATATATTAGCTTCGGGATGGGCAAAGTCAACCGTAAATAAATACTTACCTGGGTGCCATTTTTTATCTTTACCAATGTATTTACCGGCTTGTCCCTCTAAGATATCCCAATTAGTAACAGCAGGATAGTAACTAAAACAATTCCATAACTGTAACTCATCCAGTCTACGCCTAGGAACGTCCTCTGGCTTAAAGCCTCTTTGAATAAACGCAGATATTGGGAGACGATAGAAGACCGCTCCGTTTTCCATAATGGCATGAAACAAGATCGACTTACCTGTAAGAGAGCTGATACCGAAGATAATACAATCTTCAACTTCGCCATGATGTTTTTTAAGGTCATAAAGATACTCTCTCTTTATTTGAGCGTACTCTACTGGAATGTTTGCATTTAAATAAGCCATAATTATCCATTAATCTCACCCCAATTTCTCCCAGACTCATAATCAACTTTGTTGGGAACGGCCAGATTAACAGCATTCTCCATAATTTCAATAATTTTTTTAGCCTGCTGTTCAGACTCGACAGATATATCTAACTCATCATGTATTTGTATATGTGGTATAATACCCTCGTTATATAAATCGACCATAGCTTTCTTTGTCATGTCTGCTGCAGATCCTTGTATTAATTTATTTAACGCCTTGTATGTAAAAGCTCTACGTATATGTCTTAATGTATATGTTTGCACTGCTTCATTAAAATCCATAGGTTTATGCATACCAAAACTATTTGGCTCCCATTTATTAAATCTACATCTACGTCCTAACAAAGTTCCTATTGATCCAGAGTTCTGTGCATGTCGTGATGTTGCATTCATTAGATCTCTAACGAAAGGAACGTTGTTGTGATATTGATTAAATAAATCTTCTGCTTCTTGTTTTGTTGCTAAACCTAGTTCTGCTTGTAATTTAGCTTTACCCATACCGTAGAACAAACCAAGATTAATTGTTTTAGCTTGCGTCCTGGATATGTTGGCCATGTCAGCCACAGTTTGATGGAAGTCTACATCGTTATTATTAAATTTTTCTACAATATCAGAAACAGAATTATCAAAACATATTGGCTCAGTTTTAGCTGCAAAATGCACAACGAGTCTAGGCTCTTGTTGACTATAATCAAAACAACCCCACGTATGATTTTTCTCTGGTAAAAACAAAGAACGAATCATAGGACCTAAATCTTTATTTCTTGCAGGTATCTGTTGTAGGTTTGGGTTTGAGTAACTAAATCTACCTGTAACAGTCCCACCTTGGTCAGATCTTATTGGATTTATATCTGCGTGTATTCTGCCTCCGTAGTTATGTTTTAGTATTGTGTCTATAAAAGTAGTGTGTGCCTTGTTTATTTCTCTTGCTTTTGCTATATTTTTAACCACAGGATTATTATGTGTGGAAAGGAAATTTTTTGTAAATGAAGGTGACCCTGTTTTCTCGGTTGTGGCGTAAGTTAATGATAACTTATCGAATACTTTGGCTATCGATCTTGCTGCCCATATTTGAACATCTACTCCTGTTTCTTTTTTTACTGACAATAGGAGTTCTTCTTCCTGTGTACTTAACTGTTGTTTCAGCTTATGAGCACGTTCGACATCGACACACACGCCTTTAAATTTCATATCGATTAAACAAGGAAACAATTGTGTTTCTAAATCAAATATTTCTACTAGATGTTGCTTCTGTATCTCTACAGATAAAATTTTAAATAAGTCTAAAGTTAGTTGTGCATCCTGCTCTGCATAATTACCAACATACATTGCGGGCAGTTTATACATCTCAGATTTAGGATCTATACCCCACGCTTCTGCTGCTTCTTTTAAAGCTTTTTCATCTTTTACTTTTCTTAAATAATCGTACGATATACTGTTTAGTGTATACCAAAGTCTGTTCTCATCAATTAAGGAGGCCATCAACATGGTATCCATAATATGTCCGTTTATTTTTATACCGTATGATCTAATCCAACATACATCATACATTGCGTTGTGAAATATTTTGTAAGAATCTGTTGCACAAACTTTTTTAAACCATTCTAAAACAATTCTTCTATCTAAATTACCACCACCCTCATGTGCAATAGGATAGTATCCTTTCCATCCTTCGACAGCCACAGCTATACCTACGATCTCTCCTCTACCTTGTATAGCACCAGAGCCTCTTGATTTTAAATCAGGATCTTTTGTCTCTAAGTCAATCGCAATATATTTTTCTCCTGATAAATCAGGAAAACTTTCTGGACAATCCCATTCAGTTTGTATCGAAAACATTATTTCTTTTTCTTCTTTGTATCTTTTAACTTCTTTTTCTCTAATTCGCAATAGTGGATGATTTTATCTAAATCCTCTATTCCATTTTTGTGCATGTACCTACAAACGTACTTCACAACACAGCCTTGAAAAAACGAGAGATTATTTTTTGAAATAAACTCGTACGGCTGAATGTCAAAGTACATGTAATGTGAACCGCCTATCTGAATGTTTTGTGGAAAGGCATCTTTGAATATACTTTCGTCTGTCATATTATTGGTGCTCCTATGTTATATTGATATTCATAGCCTTGATTAGCTATAAATAATTTTTGTTTTGCTCTTGTTACACCTACGTAGAAAGTTCTATGCTCCGGGTCTGCATTTCTTTTTGCTGACTCATAGATAATTCTTTCTATATCTGTGAAAAGAACAACGTTGTCTTTCTCTTCACCCTTAACACTATGTATCGTAGATAATTTTATTCTTGCTGGTTTTGTTAAATCATCACCAGACTCTAATAATTTTTTAATATATAATTTACTCTGCTCTGGAAATCTAAGCATCTCCCAGCTCCCCGCCGCTAGCAACCCGTACTCAGATCTTAGTCCATCTAAATTTATAGAGGTTATGTCCTCTAATACTTTTATACTAGCAAAACCTCTTACAAGATGACCGTCTTTTACAGTCATGTATTCCCATAAATCTTTTACATCTTCTTTATTTACATAAGCTCCTTGATTCAAACGTGTCCAAACTCTGTATGCATTAAGCATTTTGTTTGGTAGTAGCTCCTGTGATTTTGCTTCAAATCTATAATTCATTCTGTATAAGTGTTCACGTAATCTTTCTAACATGTTATTTGTTCTAGTCAATACAAACCACTCTCCAGTAGACATATCTAGTTCTTCGAATACTACGTTGTAATGTACTTCACCCTCTTCATCTCTTGGTAGCCACTCTTTTTTTAGTCGTGTTGACATGTAAGGTAAAATAGAAGTAGCAACTTTGTGTATTGCTCTTGGCACTCTACGTGACTGTATCTGTGCATCAAACTCACCTTTGAGATCTATAAATATTTTTGGATGTGCACCTTGAAAGGTATAAATAGTTTGATCATCATCCCCTGCAATGTATGAACGAGCACACTTACTTTCAATGTAAAAAAACATTTGCCATTGCAAAGGACTTAGATCTTGTGCTTCATCGAGGAAGATACAGTGTAGTGGTGGACACCTATCTCCCTCGACAAACTTGGAAATCATATCAGCATATTCAAACATCTCTGTATCTTTTTTGTATTGTAAAAGATCAGCCTGTATTTGTTCTGTTAACCATATGTCTGTTGTGTAATGTAAATCTAATTCTACAGCTGCCTGATCTAAATTTATCATTCTGTTTCTAGCAAACTCAATGATTCTCATGTGTGAGTTTACATATTCTGTGTAGCCATTCATATTTACACGTGATTCAAAAGATAAGTCAGCGCATATACGTGAATAGTTTTTAAAACCCTTCCATTTATCTCCTTTTAACAAAGATGTTTTTGTATTTAATTTACATTCATCTTTACCCATTTTGTGCATTGTCTTTATATTTACATCGTCATTCTTAATTCTTTCTTTTGCAACATCTACCGCAGCATTACTAAAAGCTAGGTATGCAATTTTATCAGCAGGTGTTTGTTTTAATTCTTTTTCTAAATAATGCATTAGTCTGTGTGTTTTACCTGTGCCTGGTGGACCCGGAATAATTATTCTATGCAAAAGGCACCTCTTTCATCTTTTGTTTTCTTGTGTTTGGTTTATCTAGGTTCACTGTTTTTAAGGACATATACCTAACACTTTTATTATTTATCTTGCCTGGTACTTCTTCTGCGTCGAACTTTGTTTCTAACATTCTAGCTGTCTTTTGTTTTGTGTATTGTTTGTCTGGCCATAGTTTTGATCTAATTAAATATTTCCAAAAATCTTTAAACTTGAAATGGCTCATGCCGTCCTCTGTATATGAAAGGCCTCTTAATATATCTTTCCAATCTTTACCTGGTATTTTATTTATATAGTCAGCTAATAATTCTCTTAGTTGCACATCTATCTTTGTAGACTCTGGAGCTTCTATAGGTATGGTATCTTTCAGTAATTTGTTTATTGCCTTTCTCCATACTAGTTTGCCAACAGGAGGCATCGCTTGATTAATTTGTTCTAAACATTTTAAAGAAAATCTATCTGGCTCGTGTAAGTCTTGTGATTCTACTTCTACTTGTTCATCACCAATAGTTACATAATACAGTGGAGGATCAGAATCATATTTCTGTATCTCTTTTATTTCTGTTTCGGGCACCCCATCACCAACTCCAAACTCTTGCATCACACATTTTTTAGAATTACAAAAAGATGCTATGGGTTCATCTTTACATTTATAATTATATTCTTTACCGTCTATTGATTTAATTAATGTGTCGACTTCTTTTTTATCTAGTGGAGGTTCACAGTATGCATCATTGTATTTAAACAATTCTCTGTCCCATGTATCTGGAAATCTTTTTTTGCAATACACACCAAAATTATAGATGGCATTGTTTCTTTGACCGTTAGGTATACCTTGTTTAGAGATAGTAACTAGACATGGAGGTGCACCTTTTAATAAGTCGTCAACTACTTTTTCTTCTTTAAAAGACAATTTAGAAAGTTGATCTTCTGTTAGTTTTACATTATCATGCGCTTCAAAAAATTCATTTAGAGACATTGCTGAGCCATCTTCTTTAATTGCATATCTCAAAGACATCGCTGATTTGTGATAAGGTAGATTTAAGAAACTACCTGTACCCCCTTTACTCATGTCTACTTTATTTTGTTTTGGAAAAATTTCTGCATTAGCATAACCAAGTTTAGCTGCCATGTCTTTTATCTTTGCTCTAAATAATGCTGCGGGTACAAAGCTCTCTGTAAATAAAAATACATGCGCTCCCCCTGATTTAGACCTGCAAACTAATAAGGGAAATTTGTATTGTTTTATTTTTAAAATTAATTTTTTGTGATCAAAGCCGTTGTATAAATCAATATCTATACAAGACCATTTACATTTGTTCTCTTCGTTTATTGGTATGACACCAAGTGCAGGATCTTTACCCATCAAATGATCTTCAAACATCTGTTTGGTAGGCCTGTTTTTAATTATAAAGGATCTTGTTTTATGTTTACCTCTCTCATCAAACTCGTCTGTCTTTCTAGTTTGACCGTAGGCACTATATGAGCCTTCAAATATATTTATAAATTTATCTACGTCTGTCATCACCACTGTAAGTCTTGGGGGCTTGCGCCCCCAAATTAATATTAGCCTCTATTAGAAAAGCTAGAGTAGAACTTCTTCGCTCGTTCATACATCGTAGCATCTTCCAACATTCCAACTTTTTCAATGTTGTAGCCGTACCATTGATTACCTTTACCTGTATTTAATACAGAAGATAATCTATAGATGTGGCTGAACGATGGCGGAGTATATGGACCATTCTTACCATCTAAACTAATAGACTTCATCATGGAATTCCATTTCCTGCTAACTTTACCTTGTGATGAACTCATAGATATCATCGCAGTCTCAGAACCTCTATCACCTTTTATAATTACAAAGTGCTGACCAACAGTCAAAATGTAATTACCATTTTGTAATCTGTCTTTGCCATCAGGTCCTTTTGTGGTTTTATCTAGAACATCAGATGAGTCTGGATATATGTTCTCTGGTCTACCTGACCCAGTGCCATAATCAGCCCATTCTTGGTATTCTAATCTATAGTAACATGGAATAACATGTATTCCTTTATCACCATTATATAACTGTTTCGTAACAGTGTTTAAGAACATACCTGGTTCTGCACCTTCTACGTAATTTTGATTACGTTTCTGTGCTTCGCTAGATCCGTTCTGTAAGAGTTTAAGAATTGGTGGAGCCAGACTATCTGTCTTCACATTCTCAAAACCCATTTGTGCATCTGCCTCAAATAAACCTGCAGATGGTAGGTTTTCTTTTTTAGTGGTCACTTGTTTCGCGTCACTCATTTCTAGTTTCTCCTTGTTATTTTTGTTTGGTTACCTTCAAACGGTTTAAATAGCTCTTCCGGAACATCTTGACCGTTTTCAAGACGTTCTCTTACTAGAGCTTTTAGAGTCATAGGGTTCACACCAATCTTTTGAACTGGTTCAAACCCTTGACCCTTTGCAAGGTCCGCATATGATGCGGCCTTGTTATCTTCGCCACGACCAAAGGTAACGGTAATGTCATTTTTAATAACATCACCTAGACCGTTGTTACGAAGCCATGTAAAAGCTGCTCCTTGTTGATCTTTAGGAATAGAGGCGCCATAGATTTTTTTTATTTCTACACTCTCGCCATCCTTCAGCTTTAATTTTGTTATCTGCATATCATCCATCATTGCAGGTATCTCTACTGATGAAACTACTTTTGCTTTCTCTTTTAATTTTTTAAGAGACTCTTCTGCATTTGTAATCTCATCTTCTAAATCTTTTAATTCCAACACTTTGTCGGATAATCGTTTAGCAGAATCTATCTGCTCAACAGATTGCATTCTATCTTTTTCAAAATCAATTGTCATAACTTTCTCGTTTTCTTATATATAGGTTTTTATATTATTGTCAACCCTTAGAATATAAATTTATTTCTACAGGATAATATATTCTTTCTTGTTTATCCCATTTTAATAAATTGTATTTTCCATTTGTAACATCTGATACTATTGAACAGGCCACACCAATTATGGCAGGATCGCCTGTAAGTAGTAAAAAGTCTTTAATAGTATAATCTTTTAATTTTTGTCTAAGTGTAGTAATTACATAATTAGGACTCAATATAATCTGTGAGTTTTCTGGTAATAAAACTCTTAGTGATCCAAATTGTGTTGCTCCTACGATATTTATTTTAGGAGCACCTTGTTTAGTCCCTGGTATATCTTGTATTACATATACTATTGAAGATTTATCTGTATTTTTTATTTTTTCGTAATCAACCATAAATGCTTTCTTGACATTGTTTAGCACATAATATATATGCTTTCAATAGAAAGTAAAATTATATTATGCATTACAAATATAAAAGCAAGCCTTTTGCTCATCAAAAGAAAGCTCTTGAAATGTCTTGGGACAAAGAAGTTTTCGCATATTTTATGGAGATGGGTACAGGTAAATCAAAGGTCTTAATAGATAATATTGCCATGTTGTATAACGCTGGCAAGATCGATGGCGCATTAATAGTAGCACCCAAAGGTGTGTATAAGAATTGGTTTGACTCTGAGATACCAAACCATATGCCTGATTACATAGAAAAAAAGGTTGGCTTATGGAGAACAGATCCTAATGCTAAAGATTTAAAACCTTTGTTTCAAACTGGGGCAGAGCTTCACATATTAATTATGAATATAGAAGCCTTTTCAACTAAAAAAGGTATGCAGTTTGCAGAGAAATTTTTAAATAGTCATAAAGTTTTAATGGGTATAGATGAGTCTACTACCATAAAAAACCCTGCAGCAAAACGAACTAAGAATATTATATATTTAAAACAATTTACAAAATATAGAAGAATACTTACAGGTTCACCAGTTACAAAATCACCTCTAGATTTATTTACACAGTGTTATTTTTTAGATCCTTATTTATTAGATCAATCATCCTATTACGTATTTAGAACAAGATATGCAGTATGTAGAAAAATAAATGTGTCAGGTAGATCTGTTGAGATTGTAGTTGGTTATAGAAACCTAGCTGAACTATCAGAAAAACTAAAACCTTTTTCATACCGTGTATTAAAAGACGATTGCTTAGACCTACCTAAAAAAACATTTATGAAAAGAACAGTAGAACTTACGGATGAACAAAAGAAAGTATATAAACAAATGAAACAGGAAGCCATTGCATTCTTAAATGGTAAAATGGTTACATCCGCAACCGTGATTACACAGCTTATGAGGCTACATCAAATAACTTGCGGTCATTTTAAATCAAATGATGGTGCCGTACAAGATCTTAAGAATAATCGTATTGCAGAACTTATGGACATATTAGAAGAAGTAGAAGGCAAAGCTGTAATATGGGCTCATTACAGGCATGACATAGAAAAAATTGTAGAAGCCATATCAAAAAAATATGGTGAAAATACAGTTGTTACATACTTTGGTGATACAAGCACTGATGATAGACAAAAAGCTATTAAAAAAATACAAGATAAAGAATCACCAGTTAGATTTATAGTTGGCACACCGCAGACAGGTGGTTATGGTATTACACTTACAGGTGCATCAACAATGATTTATTACTCTAATGGTTATGACCTTGAAAAAAGAATGCAATCAGAAGCTAGAATAGATCGTATTGGTCAAGAAAAACCCATGACTTATATTGATATTATGGCTGAAGATACTATTGATGACAAGATTGTAAAATCATTACGTAACAAAGTTAATATTGCTACAGAGATAATGGGTGAAGAATTAAAAGCTTGGATCTAAAGTTTTTGTAAGAGAACTAAAATAACACCACCCATACCTGTGATAACTGCTCCCATAGACACTAATAATATTCTTTCTACTCTGGTAATTTGTGATTCTAATTTATGAATTTTGTCGTGAGTTTGTTTCTGCATAATTCTGCAGAGTTTTTCATGTGAGTCTATTCGTTGTAGTGCGTTGTCCTTAGTCATTATGAATAATCACTAAACGTTGACGCGTCATTAGTTGATGAGCCAAACGTTCCCCCTGTATCAGAATCATAACTACTACCACCAACAGTACCAGGATCATTTGATGTTGGTAGATCAACTTCAACATTACCTGAAGATCTAGATGCTAAAGTTTTATTTAATCCAAAAGGTAATTTTCCTTTATCAGCTAAAGCTTGTAGGTTCATTGCTATACCTACGGGCGGTGCAAATAGTGTCGCTAATGTTCTTGTAATAAGACCTGGTGGTTTTGCTCCTACAGGAAGATCTATTCTATTTATGCCTCCCGATTCACTGCCACTGTCTTCAATTATGTTTGGTACATTCATTATACCCCCAGTTACAGTTTGGTCTGTCATACCTCCAAAGCCTTGAGATTCTAAAAAAGCAAGTATTTCTTCTTCTGAAGCACTGGGGTTTAGGTTTGTGTAATAAGTTCTTAAAAATTGTTCCATTATGTTAGTCCTCTATCTCTGAGTTTAATCATCTTCTCCTCTTCCGATAATAAAGCAGTTTCAACAGGTGTCAACCCGGTTTGCATAACATTCGGTGTAGTTTGCGTTACGGAGACGTTAGGCATAGGTGTTTCTGGTAATGGTGGCACCATGCTAGTATCAGCCTCTGGTAATAAATACTTCTCTACATCAATGTTAAAGTCTTGGTTTAGTTTTAATTTAGACATGTCTTTTCTCATTTTTTCTAGTTTTTTTAACACTTTATTGTTCAAAGGATTTGGTATGTTTTTTTCTTCTGACTCTTTTGCATACGCTGCTATAACATCTGTACTAACGCTAAATGGATCAAACCTATTATTTTCTACAAATCCATAAAGTCTCATAGCATTTCTATCACTAAACTCTTCTGCTATTTTTTTGTCTCTCATACCTAAAACTTTTACAGAATCATATAGTCTTCTCATTTTACTGTATGTTTCGTACCTTTGTTTGTTTGCTTTAACAAATTGTTTAATAATTATATTATCGTCTTTAACAGGATCTCCTGTTCTTGTGTCAGCAAAAATTAAATTACGTTCACTACGTGTGTCTCTGTTAAATTCTTGTATTCTAAAGTTAAGAGTTTTTTCAAGATTAACGGGTACTTTTCTAAATCCAAACAGTCCCATAAGCTCATCAGGTATTTCATATTTTGTACCTTTTACAGTTTGATCAGTTAACGCTTTGTATAATCTTATTAGCTGTTCCCTAGATCCAGGTGATAGTTCTTTAGCTGCATATTCTATCGCCGCTGCATACTTATCTCCTGGCTCATCTCTTTCGTTCCATATTTGTCTACCCTCTTTTGTTCTTCCTTTTCTAGCAAATATGTCTAATACAGTTCCTATCCAAATTGATTCTTGAATAAAAGGCTGAAAGACTTTACCTGTAGACTTTACAATACCATCTAAAAGTTGTGGCACTAAAGGTTGATCTGGGTTTCTTTGCACTTGAGATAAGGTAGTTTGCACAGGTTCAATCATCGTGTCATAAAAAAATCCGTGACTAAAATCTATGTATTTATATTTACCATCTTCATATACAGGTAAAATAGTATTATCTTCTGACCATGTGGGTAATACTTCTCTAAGAGCATTAACTTGATCTCTAGTAATACCATATAAAAATCTAAATGCTTCTGTTGCTATAACTGGTATTGCAGCGTACGTAGAAGCTTGACCAACCAAACTGTTGTAACCAATTTGTTTTCTAACAGGATCTTTAATTTCTTTTAATGCTCTAACAGTTGTGTTTACACCTGTTCTATATATTTCCGCTGGGAAAGCAGCGAAACTTCCAAGTGGAGATCGTCTAATACCTTTTACAAAGTCAGAAACGTATGCGTAGTTTGGCACAGTTTCTCTTACAATCTGTGCTGCTTCTTTCATTAGTGTAAGATCTGCTGGTTTAGTTGCTTGAGTTACAACTTTACCATTTATATCTTTAATACCTTTTTTAATTGCAACATTAAACGCATTATCTAATTTATAAAACTCAGCTAAAAAATTATACACTCTAAACAAATCATCTTCTGCTGTGTATAAATCTTGAGCAACATCATACAGTCTTTTAAATTTACGTGTGCCTGTGTTTAATATTTTATTAAACCATTTATCCGTTGTCATATTAGCTGTTCTTAATTGTGTAATATCAGAAAAAATACCTTCAAGTTCTCTAGCTACAATGTTTTGATTGGTAACACCTTCTTCTAATAAAAATCTATATAATGCTTGATCTACAGGTTGGTTTCTAAATTTAGGATTACCTGTCATTCTGTACAACAATTGTGGTTGCACCGATCTTTTAGATCTAGCTAAAAAATCTACAATTTTTCCAGGTGGTATTAATATGTTTCCTCTGTGTATTGTTGTAAACATTGAAGAGAAAAAGTTTCTAGCGTGCGTGAAAGGACCTAAAATAGTTTTTGCAGCTTGTGATAAACCTTTTGGTATTAACATCAAAGCTCTATAGATCGCACTTCTAGTAAGTGCACTACCAACCACGGCGTCACCTACTCTAATAGCTTCACCATACGGAACTGTTGTAAAGTATCCATCTAACGGACTTTTATAAATAGTATCAGGTAAAGCTGTTTTTAAACTTAATGGTACTTTTGCTATTTCTTGATTAGGTAAATTTATAACAGCGTCATTGTAATTTTTAAAAAATATAGGTCTACCTAATTGACCTTTAAGAATATCAGGATTGCCTTGTTTTAAAGCTGCAGCTATTCTGTTACTGTCATCTAATAGTGTTTGATAAAATTTATCTCTTGCAATAGTTTCACCTAGTTCGGATGCTACAGCATAAATACCTTTTTGTGCATTTCTATACTCACCAAATAATTTTTTAAATGCATTAAGATCAGATTCTTTTTGTATAAGGCCTCCTGTACCATCAGGTTTAAATTTACCTGTAGTAATATACTTACCCATGTTAACTCTTTGCACTGCTTTATCTGCTAATGCACTTTGTTCTCCAATATCAAATACTAAAGCACCTGTTGTTTTATCTTTAAATGCATTCTTAGTTATATCAGTTACTAATTTGTTAGCAGTAGAGTCATCTAAACTCTTACCATTTGCTCTTGCATATTTTTGTAAGATCTGTGCAACTTCTTTTATATCTTCAGCTACAGGTCTATATCCGTTAAATAAACCTCTGTTGTCATCTATAATTTTATAATCTACAGTAAGTTGATTTTTTATTCTTTCATTTAATATTTTGTTTAATTTTTCTGTGCCTGCTACAACATTTTTACTTGCACTAATTAATGATTTTAACCCTGCTGTAGTGTTTCTAAAAGATGTAGAATCTTTAATAATTTTATTTACAGAGCCTTTAGATACACCTAATTTATCCATAGATTCTCTAAATGTTTTTAAAACTTTATTAGAAAAACCAGGAAAAGCTATCGACTTACCTTTTACAACATCATCGGTAGATTTAAACATAAACTCAGATATAACTTTAGAAAAAGCATCTGGATCTTTTACTGCTAAAGCTGCTCCACTTGTTTCTTTTGAAATTTCTCTTATTCTATCATCAAAATTTCTAGCAGCATCTTTTGCTAATAATTTTATTGCAGATTTTTTTCCTTCTAATCTTTGAATACCATCAAATAATTCTTGTGGTTTATTACTTCTAGATCTAAATGGTCGACCTACAAATCTGTCTACCCATCGTTCTAACATACTATCGCTGTATGTAAGTTCTTTACCTTTTTGTAAAAGAAGTTTACCAACTTTACCTGTGCCTACCACGGCAGGTATAATAGGAAAACCAAGTTCAGCGCCAAATTTAAATCTATTTAATAATTGTCTTTGTGCATCTTCACCACCTTTTATTCTTTCGTTTCTATCCATGCCTGTAGGTAAAAAATCTAAAAAATCCCAATCACCAAACGTACCAATATCTTCTACATTAGATACAATAAAACCTCCACCTACACCGCCACCTACAGCAATACCTATAAATTTATCTGTGCCAGTTATTTTATTTAATTTAGCAGCTTCTTTAACTGCTTTAGCTGCGTTTACATTATTTGTAGTCTTAACATATCTACCACCTTTAATAGAATTAACTAACTGTCTAACTTTTTGAGATGTTTTTGTTATAACAGGTATGGCTGTTTTTTGTGCTATTTTACCTGCACCATATAGTTGACCAATGGCTTCTGTAATTTTACCTGCAGCTGTTTCTCTAGCTACATCTTCAGCAGCATTTTCTATTTTACCTAAAGTTGTTTGTTCAAAAGCTTCATTAAATTTACCTGTTAGTGTTTCATCAATTGGTATACCTTCTTCTTGAAACACATCGTAAAGCAAAGTTCCAAATGTAACTAAACCTTTAGGTATTTTTATACCGGCACTAATACCTGCACCAGTTAAAGACTCCACAAGAGATGCATCTTCTTCTACTTCTTTACCTTGTGTCTTATCGTAAATTTTACTAATACTTCTTATTGTTTCCTCTGTAAGAGTACCAGTAACATTGTCTTGTGATAATATACCTTTTTCTTTTAATTTATTTAAACCAACAGGTTCTTCTTCTGATACTTCTTCTAATTGAACATCTTTATCTTTTGGAACTTCTTCTACTATTTCTTCTTCTAAAAGTTCTTCTTCAGTGTCGTCTATTAAAGTGTAACCTTCTGGAAGATTAAGTTTATCGACCATTAAACTCCTTTCTAGATTCCGGGCTGTTCAACTAACTTGTTGTTTGCTGAATCATATCTAACGAATATACCTTCATCAATTAAAAAATATCGTTTATTAGGTTCAAAATCATCTTTGTCGTCTGGTACAAAAACTCTAATTTTTACTTCTTTACCTTCAGAGTCTTTTGCTGTAGCTGATGTAGCTTCTTCATAATCGTCTCTTGGAATATAAGGATTACTTGTATCCATACTTTTGTATAATGCATCGTTATCTAATATTTTCTTTTCTGCTTGTTCAATACCGGATATTTGTAAAGTATTATATTCTTGCTGTTGTAACATATTCTTTTTCTTTGCAAGAACATCTTTTCTAGCATCTGTTTCTTTTTGTGCTCTTTCGTCAGGGTTCATTGGTTTTCTATACATCTGTAAGTTTCCAAACACAGGTCTAAACTCATCTTTAGTATATGGTTTTTGTGTTTTCGGATTTCTCATGTATTGACCATAATTTTTAAACGCTGTTTCAAAGTCACCTGTACCTAGTTTAGATACTAAAGATGTAGCTAATTTTCTTTTACTTAAATCTTTTAATTGTTGAGCTTTAATTGCTCTATTTAATGGATCTTTAGTAGCACCTACAATCTCTTGTAATTTAGTACCACC
>WLWE01001872.1_pt1 | contig 14494 bp, 8 predicted proteins | sample 6718301 | NCBI WGS metagenome assembly WLWE01 (sample SAMN12718691, study PRJNA515312) | sponge metagenome | isolation source: marine sponge | host: Mycale hentscheli | place: New Zealand: South Island, Marlborough, Capsize Point | collected 2003-05-01 | reverse complement strand
TGATGCGTCTGGTAACAAGAACAACTTTGATGCTAACAACATCAACAGTAACGCTGAGTCTGAGACAACCTATGACTTAATGAAGGACACACCAAGTCTGGTTGATGAGAACGCTGCTAACTTTGCTACGTTGAATCCTTTAAGGCAAGTAGGTGGTGCAACAATAACAGACGGCAACTTAACTTTGTCTGGCAGTGATGATTACACTTTTGGAACAATAGCTCTTCCTTCTTCTGGAAAATTCTATTATGAAATGACTTGTGGCACTGTAGGTAATACTGTTGCTGTAGGTGTTGCTGATTCTGACGCTGTAATACTTGCAGGTTATTTATCAGGGGCTTTCAGATTGTATGCTACTAACGGCAACAAATACACTACAACTGGAGCATCGTCTTACGGAGCAACATACACAACTGGGGATGTTATAGGGGTTGCTTGTGATATGACAAACAACACTATTTCATTTTATAAAAACAATGTGTCTCAAGGAACTGCGTTTACTGATCTTGCAGACACAACAAGATGGATTCCTTATCTTGGATCATTTAACGCAACTGGTGGTGGTTCTATTAACTTCGGTCAACGCCCATTTGAGTACACACCACCAACAGGATTCTTAAAGCTCAACACGTTTAACCTGCCTGACTCGACTATTGAGGATGGATCAGATTACTTTAATACTGTGTTGTATACGGGTAATGGGTCAACTAATCACAACATTACTGGTGTAGGTTTTCAACCTGATTGGGTGTGGTTAAAAGAACGTTCTAGCACTTCGTTCCATCAAGTTCTTGATGCTGTCAGGGGTGCTGGTATTCGGCTTGAAACAAACTCCACAGGTGCTGAAACAACACCTAGTCCAGTTGGTTTGTCATCTTTTGATTCTGATGGATTTACTGTTGAAAATAACAACGGATACAACCAGTCTAGTCAAACCTACGTTTCATGGAACTGGAAAGCCAACGGCTCTGGTGTTCTTAATGAAGTAGGTTCTATAGATTCCACAGTCTCTGCAAACACTACGGCTGGATTTAGTATTGTGAGTTATACAGGTAACGGAGGAACAGGGTCAATTGGGCATGGTCTAGGAGTCACTCCTTCTTTAGTGATTATTAAAAACCGAAACAACGGGTCATCTTATTGGCCTGTTTTTGGAAGTGTTTTAGGAAACAATTATTTAACTTTAAACACAACATCGGCTCAAGCTGCAGGATGGACTTCTGTTTCATCGTCAGTTATTACATTTAACTCGTATTCTTCATGGACTACTGAAAATGGAAGTGGTCATGTAGCCTACTGTTTTGCCCCTGTAGAAGGCTACTCAGCATTCGGTAGCTACACAGGCAACGGCTCTACTGATGGTACTTTTGTTTACACAGGGTTCAGACCTGCTTTTCTTATTATTAAAAGAAGTAATGCTGCTGGCTCTTGGTACGCTTTTGATAGTGTTCGTAGCACTTACAATTTAAACGCCACGATTTTAAATCCTAATTTAGCTGATGCTGAGTGGACAGGGACAAATAACTCTTATGATTTTGTATCTAATGGGTTTAAAAACAGAGGAAGCGCAGGTGATACAAACGCATCAGGTAGCACATACATCTACATGGCATTTGCCGAAAACCCATTCAAGAATTCTAATGCGAGGTAAACAATGTATTACTTAGGAAGCACAGCACTAAGACAAAACTCCAGCTTCGAGATAGGTGGTACGGTCTATCCGAGCAACTGGTTACAGCAATCAACAGAGGATGAGAAAACTGCTATAGGTATCACATGGGTTGCTGATCCTGTGAGAGCAGATGATAGGTTCTACTGGAAAGGTGACGCTACTATGCCTAAAGCCCTAGAGGATGTAGATGCTGTCGATGAGAATGGTGATCCACTATGGGTGCAAGAGCTAGACAACTCTGATCCGTTAAACCCAGTAATGGTAGACACTACTGAGCGTCTAGTAACTAGAGGTTTAAAGTACACATGGATTGCACAGGTTAAAGATACGGCAGGTAAGATGCTGGCTCAGACTGACTGGATGGTGACTCGTAAGTTTGAAAGAGACATAGACATACCAGCAGACGTAGTCACTAAACGTGCTGCGATTGTAGCTGAGTGTAATCGACTAGAAACAGCTATTACTGCAGCAGCAGACATGGATGCTTTTATTGCAGTAGTACAAGATCAACGTTGGCCTGAATAAGGATAGATAAATGGCAACATGGCAAGTAGTAAACATGGAACATAACACGGCTGATGGAGGTGTTGTAGTAGTTCATTGGGATGTAACAGAAGTAGACGGAGATTATCGTGCTAGGGCCTATGGCTCTGAGTCTTTTGAGTATGATGGGTCTTCTCCAGATTTTGTACCATATGCAGACCTAACTAAAGCAGTAGTTATTCAGTGGGTTTTTAACGGATTAGGTGTAGATAGAGTGATAGAACTTCAAGAAAAGGTTTATAACGATGTTCAAGCACAAAAAGCACCTACACAAGAATCAGGCGTTCCTTGGTAACATGCCTTTAACTAAGCTTCAATTTAAACCCGGAGTTAATCGAGAGACCACCTCTTATAGTAATGAGGGGGGTTGGTTTGATTGCGATAAAGTTCGGTTTAGGTTTGGCTTTCCAGAAAAAATAGGTGGCTGGGAAAAAATATCTGGTTCTTTTTTCTTAGGGTCTTGTCGTGCATTACACCCGTGGGTTGCCTTGGACGGCAGTAAGTACATAGGGGTGGGCACTAACCTTAAATATTACATAAATGAGGGTGGTGGTTATAACGATATCACTCCAGTAAGAACCACGACCTCTGCGGGAGATGTAACTTTTTCGGCCAAGGCTAATACACTAGCCTCTAACGTTGCGGCGGATGATTTAAGCATAACTTTAACCAGCGCTTCGGGTTTTCCAGACAGCGGAAGAATAAAGATAAACAGTGAAATCATTACGTATGCTTCTATTTCAACAAACACTTTAACCGGTTGTCTTCGTGCACAAAACAACACAACTGCTGCGGCGCATAGTTCGGGCGCAGTAGTAACTTGCGCTACGTTAACTGTTACAGATACGAATCACGGCGCTTTAGAAAACGATTTTGTTACGTTTTCGGGAGCGGTTAGCTTAGGTGGGCAAATAACGGCGGATGTTTTAAACCAAGAGTATGAAATCGTTTCAGTTCTTACTTTAAACAGTTACCTAGTTGAAGCTCGAACAGTTTCTACTATAAACAGTATTACTACGACATCGGGTCTAAATCCTACTTACGTTTTTGCTACTTCTAGCGATACGGGTAACGGGGGATCTAGTACAGTCGGCGCTTATCAAATAAACACGGGACTGGATACTTCGGTATCTGGTACGGGTTGGGGAGCAGGAACATGGGCCCGTGGAACGTGGGGTTCGGCAGCCTCAACGGTTGCAGCAGGGCAACAGCTACGGGTTTGGACGCACGATAATTTTGGTGAAGATTTATTGATTAACGTTAGAGATAACGGTCTTTATTATTGGGATCAAACGTCCGGGTTAGCCAGTAGAGCGGTAGCTTTAAATAGTTTATCTGGGGCAAATACTACGCCTACTATAGCCAAACAGGTTTTAGTTTCGGACAGGGACCGTCATATTATTGCTTTTGGTTGTGATCCAGAAACCAATCCGGGGGTTCAAGACCCTCTTCTCATACGGTTTTCTTCCCAAGAAAGTCTTACCGATTGGGCTTCAACGGCAACTAATACCGCTGGAGACTTAAGGATAGGCTCAGGTTCTGAGATTATTACCGCAGTAGAGACGAGACAACAGGTGTTGGTTTTTACGGATGTTTCTTTGCATGCGATGCAGTTTTTAGGCCCACCCTTTACTTTTGGTATTAATACCTTATCGGAAAATATAACTATTGCGGGTCCTTTAGCGGTTACGGCGGTAGAGGATAACGTGTTCTGGATGGGTCAGGAAGAGTTTTATGTCTACAGTGGTACGGTTCAAAGGATTCCCTGTACTGTTCGTGATTACGTGTTTAGTGATTTAAACGAGGCTCAATTTGCAAAAGTAACCGCTTCGATTAACGCGGCTTACTCTGAGGTATGGTGGTTTTATCCTTCAGGTTCTAGTCAGGAATGTGACCGATATGTGGTGTTTAATTACCAACAAAACATATGGTATTACGGAGAGTTAAATCGAACCGCTTGGATGGATCGAGGGGTTGAGTCTAATCCGATAGCGGCAAGTACTGACCATGCGTTGTATTATCAAGAGTTTGGTTTAGATGACGGTAGTGTAACGCCTTCTGCGGCTATTTCTTCTTACATTGAAAGCAGTCAGGTAGACATTGCAGACGGAGATAACTTTATGTTCATCCGACGGTTAATACCGGACATGACTTTTAGGGACAGCACTAACTCAACGCCTACCGCTACGATGACTTTGGAGGTTCGTAATTTTCCGGGAGCGGCATATAACACAGTAACTAACAGTACGGTGACTAAAACAGCATCTGTTCCGGTCGAGCAGTTTACTAATGATGTGCATGTAAGGCTTAGGGGCCGTTCTATGGCGTTTAAGATTGCCAGCGAAGACACGGGTATTGCTTGGAGATTAGGTTCTCCACGGGTAGAGGTCAAACCGGACGGGCGTAGATAATGTCCAGAAATCTGGTATTACCGTTTTTTCCGATACCGCCCAGCGAATATGACCGTCAGTATTTAGCCGAAGTAGTTCGTTCTTTTTCGGTTTACTTGGAACAAATGCAAAATCCGGGGGAGGGCAGAAACACCGCTCTTGTGCTTACTAACTTACAAACAGATGACAGCGGATTAGAAAATGGGGCTTTGTTTCAACAGGCAGGATTTGTTAAAATAGCCTTAGTTAATACACCTCATGCCCGTGGTCAGCAAGCAACTAGCTCTGTAGGGAGCGTAACGGTGACAACGACATGAGTGATGACACAGTTTTTACGATGGACAATGGCTCTAAGTGGAAGCCTTCCACCTCCACAGAGCTTATTCATTGCGCTAATTGCGGCAATGCGGTGGACACCCCTGAAGAATTACTATCATATCCGTCTGGAAATTGCCCAGATTGCGGTAATTCATGGACGGGAGGGGAAAGTAAAAGTACAATAATTCAAGTAACTATGCCTGAGAGCATATCTGGTGGAGCAGGATAATGGCTGAGATGACCGCAGAAATGGATCAAATGCAAGTCCCTGACGGGGGTGTCGCTAGTTTCATGATGTCCGACGAGGACATTGCTAGTTTAGAACGGGAAGAAGATCAACAGTTAGCTGAAGAAGTTTACGGCGGCGAGGGCATCAGTCAGTTTACTGATATGGCGGCTCAAATGGCCGGTTTAGGCCGTTTTGGCGATGACGTTATTGTTCACGCTCAGACGGGTGAGTTGGTTATTCCTAAGAAGATTCTAGACGACAACCCTGAAATAAAACAAATGGTGTTTGAGCAACTGATGGCTCAAGGGGTTGAAGACCCTGAGCAGTATGTTGTGGGTTCTGGATCGGCTTCGATTAACCCAGAAACAGGTTTAGCAGAATATGGATTCGGTAGCTTTTTTAAACCAATAAGAAGAGTTGTCTCTAGCGTAGCTAAAGGCGTAAAGAATGTAGCCAGCAAAGTTGTTAAAGTAGCCAAAAAGGTTGCTCCGATTGTATTGCCGATTGCCATGACCTTAGCCTTTCCGGCTCTTGGCGCGTATGGCGCGGCCCTCGGTTCAGGTATTGGAACTCTAATTCAAGGCGGTAGTTTTAAAGACGCGCTTAAATCTGCGGCTATTTCGGGTGTGACGGCAGGAGCTTTTAAAGGTTTTGAGAATGTAGCCGCTGGCGGAACATTTAGTGAAGGTTTTACGGGAGCTTTTAGTGCTCCTGGTGCACGTTTTGCTCAAGTAGGTGGTCAACTAAAGAGTGGTTTTAGCGGAGACGGGTTTAACTTCGGGCAAGACTTTCTGGGAGGAACTCCTAAGGGTCAAACGACAACGGGTCCGGAAACTGGAGGTACTACACCTGAGTCACAATATACAGCTGATACTGACCCTTTTTATACGAGTAAAAACGTTCCAACAGATACAACACAAATAGTAGAACAATCTACTTCTCCTGGTTTACCTGATCCTTCTCTTGACGACAGAACACTTTTACAAAAAACTAAAGATTTTTTACTGCCATCCGACCCAACTGGAGCAGATTTAGCTGCCAAACAAGCTGAATTTAGTAAGTCGTATGCGGAAGGTCTGACACAAATAAATCCGAATTTAGGTGCCGCAGAGGCTAAAGCTGCTGCGGATGCGGTTGCTCAACAACAAATAACTATGGAAAGTATTCAACCGGGTATTATTGGTAAATACGGTCCTCTAGCCGCAACAGGCGTAGGGGCGATGTATTTAACCGGCGGTTTTGACACGCCGGAGCCTACTCCAGAAGAAGACTCACCGCTTGGCGTGAAGCGTGGTCCGACAGGCGTAGAATTGTTTCAAGCAGATCCCGGTAAATACACCGTAGACGTTGCTACTCCTGCTCCAATAACTTATTCTGCTCCCGCGACACAATACGGTAGCTACTATAATTTTTATAATCCATTGACTCCTGCTTTACCGTTAAGTAGACCTACCGAAGGTAGCCCTTTCTATCGACCTCCTGTTCAAACAGCAGCTCAAGGCGGAGAAATATTTCCCCGAAGAACCGGCGGCATTATGCCGGATGAGGGGATACCGGGCAAAGACAGTGTCAGGGCTATGCTAATGCCGGGGGAGTTTGTAATGACCACCGATGCGGTTAAAGGCATGGGTGACGGAAACCTAAGACGAGGGATACAAGACATGTATGGAGTTATGGCTAACCTTGAAAGAAAAGGAAGGATGGCATAATGGCCGTTGAAACCACCGAACAGATAGTCCGCGAAGCGCCAGAAATAGAGGCGATTAAAGTAGGACTGTTAGAGTCCGCAAAACAGTTAGCCGATAAGCCTGTATCTATTCCAGCCCAGCAGATTGCCGGGTTTTCTCCGTTACAGACGGCGGCTTTTGGTGCGGCTGAACAAGGCGTTGGTGCTTTCCAACCGTATTTAACCGAGGCGGGCTTTACGCTAGGTGATGCTCAGACTGCGTTGGGTGGAACAATGGCCGGTGCGACACCGTTTCAACAAGAGTCGGCAGCCGGTATACGACAAGCAATGGCGGGCATTAGCCCACAAGTCGCGGCTTCTCAGCTAGGTATTGAAGGCGCGTTAGCCGGTGCGGCACAAGCAACGGGTAGATTTGATCCGGCGGACATTGCGCTGTATCAAAGTCCTTATGAGGATTTAGCGGTACAACAAGCTTTATCGGATATTGCTAGACAGGGACAGATTCAACAACAGGGCCTTCAGGCACAGGCCGTGGGCGCTGGAGCGTTTGGCGGGTCACGTCAAGGTGTAGCACAGCAAGAACTTAACCGTAACATCTTGGACCAGCAAGCACGGACCGCGGCTCAGATGAGAAATCTTGGGTTTAATACTGCGGGACAGATGGCACAACAGGCTTATGAGCAACAACAAGCTCGTAAATTACAGACAGGGCAGTTAGGCATTCAAGGTTCACAGCAAGCTGGCCAACTAGGTTTGTCTGGTCAACAATTAGGTGGTCAATTAGCGCAAGGTCTGGGTACTTTAGGTGTTGATTACGGTGGATTAGGATTACAGCAAGGCGAGGCTTTGGGCACATTAGGTTTGAGACAGGCTTCTATTGGTCAACAGCAACAGGCGTTGGGGCAGCAAGAGGCAGGGTTCTTGTTTGATATTGGTCAGAAACAACAAAGTCAGCAGCAAGCCGAGCTTGAGGCAGCACGGTCCACGGCCCTACAAGCAGCGTATGAGCCGTATCAGCGTTTAGGTTTCTTGTCTGATATATACAAAGGTGCCCCATCTACACAAATGTCTGTAACGGGTGCAAGTAGCCCTAGTGTATCGACGGGTGAGAAGATTCTTGGTTTGGGTATTGCAGGTCTTTCGGCAGCCGCCGGGGCAAAATCCGCTAATCTATTTTAAAACAGGATTACTTTAATGATGAATCGAAATTTAATGAATCGACAGATGTTTAGAGAGGGCGGTGCGGCTTTTCCCGATCTTAGCGGGGATGGCAAAGTGACGCAGAAAGATATCTTAATAGGTCGCGGTGTTGTGCCGATGGAAGGAGGCGGTATGGCACCAATGCCAACATTTTCTACAGAAGACCTACAACTTTTTCTACAAAATTATCCCGATTATTTAGAAAATAACAGTTTGTATGACGAAAGAGGCGTGGTAAAGCCTGAAGTTATGCAAGAAGTTCAGAGGTTAAAAGAAGCTAACGTTAGGTATTCTGATCCTTTGAGGACAGTACCTTCCGATCCAGCGTTTGTCCCTACTCCTTCAAGACAGCCGCAACTTTCTCCCGAACAGCTTCAAATTTTCTTAGAAAATAATCCGGGTTATTTAGAAGAAAAAGGTAGTGTGTACGGAGAGGACGGAGCCGTAAACCCTGAAGTTGATAGGCAGTTACAATTGTTACGTCGTCAGGCTCCTGTATACGGTATGCAAGAAGGCGGTATGGCTCCGATGGCCATGCCCCCTCAAGGTATGATGCCTGCGGCACCACCGGCAGCCATGCCAGAGATGGCGCAAGCGCAACAAGCGGGTATGGACCCTGCGATACTGGAACAGATGTTGTCACAAGCCAGCCAAGGCATTATGGCTTTGGATGAGGCCGAGGACTACGAGCAAGTCATGAACTCAATGAGAGAGACCGACGCTACTGTTGAAGAGCGGCGAATGGAACTCGCAGATATTGTAGGTGAGCAGGATGCTCAACAAACCCCAGAATCAGTTCTTACTTTAGTACAACCGGTCATGATGATGGCTAAGGTTGATGAAGGCGTTGGTTCTTTGGCTCAGGGTGAGATGACCCAGCCAGTAACTGGAGATATGGCCGGAGGCATTATGTCTACTGTCAATATGGGCGCTGAGGAGGGCCCTGCTCCTGTAAATTTTAACCAAGGCGGGGTAGTTGGAATGGAAAAGGGTGGAGATCCACTCCTCGCCAGTTATAAGGCTCGTTTACCTTTATATGAACAAATTGCAGGCATTGACCCAGCGGTAACAAAACAACAACAAGACTTAGACAAGGCACAAATGCTTTTTGCTTTGGCTCAAGGCGGATTGCAAATAGCGTCTCCTACGGATCGTCGCATGAGTCTTGCCGAAAAATTAGCTTTATCCGGTCAAGGCGTGTTACAGAACATCAGTGGAATAGCTGCGGGTTCAGCGCAACGCAAGGCTCAAGAAGATGCCGCTATGAGACAGGCTAAATTTGGAGCATTGCAGGCAGCGGAAACTGACCTTGCTGCGCAAGCTAAAGCGAAACAAGATATAGCACTTCAAAAGCTTCAAGGCACACAAGAAATGGCGACTATAAAGCTTAGAGATCGTTTAGACACTAAAAGACAAACTTCTTTAGAAAAATTAGAACAACAGGGTAGGTTAGGCTTAGAAGAGTTAAAACAAGTCAATAGGGAAAGTTTAGAAGCTATTCAACAACAAAATAATATTGATATTTTAGAATTAGAGCAAGACGGCTCAAAACAAAGCCTTTATTTAGCTAATCAATTAAAACAAAACAATATTAAACTTTCGCATCAGCTTGATTTGAATAAGCTTGGAATTTCACAAGCGTTTGAATTAAGTAAGCTAGATAAAGTATATGAACAAACAACAGCCTTACAAGATTCTAGGCTTAAACTTCAAGAAGAAATTGCATCCAATCGTTTAGAATTCGATAAAGTTAAGGAAGAAGCGGATCAAGCTCAACTTGAATTAAACAACCTCCGCGAAGACGCGAGCCTTGCTTTAGATTACAAAGCAGAAGATCGGTTAGAACGCGCTCAAACCAAATTAAACGACCTGAATGCTAAAAAACTAGAAATTGAAAAACGTGAAATTAACCTAAAAGAAACGTCCGCTGAACTAGGTATTTTTGGTAATAGTTTGGTAGGAAAAGTAAAAGGAATTCTCGAAGGAGAAGGGGCAGCTAATTTAGCAGAAAAATATGCCAATAACTTAACCGATCCAGACGAAACAGCTCGTGTCGAAGGAGCAATTAATTATTACACTAACCCGCAAACGGTATACGATAAAGAGTTAGGCGCTGATGTAAGAGTAGAAGCAAATAAACTAATTCAGATGTGGGAAAAAGCAATAGAAAAACGTCGTGCAAACCATCCAAATGCTTCGTCACCTACTGTGGGCCCTAGCGGAACTAAAGATCGTACAAAATATTCCCCTGAACCTAGTTCAGAAGACGATAAAGGCACTGTAGATGCACCAAAGCCAAATCAAGAAATAACTTTTCAAGATTTAATAAAGGACATAGAAGATGCGGGGAACGATTTGACCGGTCGGGCCGCAGCAACTAAATTATTCGCTAATAAGTTTTATGAGATTTTGTCTGGTAAACTATTGTTTAAAGACGTAGAAGAGGCCAAAACTAACCTGAAGATGATAAATACTGCGGCTACTGCTTCTTTAGTAGGGGCAGTTCCGGGTAGAGAATCAGAACAGTTCCGGGTAGAGTTAAAAGCTATTCTCCCTGAGGTTGGTAAATTTACGGTTGGCAATGAAACTTCACTTCTTCAATTTAGAGCCGCAGAAGCTTTTTTTAATAACGAGATAAAAGCTTTAAACGCTAAAAGAGCTGCTCCTAAACTTGCAGGTAGTGTAGGGGAAATAGAGCGAGCCCTTGCTTCATTAGGGTCGTTTAGAGACGCTTATTCACTCATGCGTAGAAAACTTGAGGCGGAATCGCGTATGGAGACATCAGGCGGACAACGAAAATCAATTGACCAATACATGAGATGAGGAGCAACCAATGACCGTTGAGGTAGAACCAACACAACCCTCTTCTAAACAGGTTGTAGATAGCCAGCCAGTAACTGGTCTCGATCCAAATAAATTAGACGCTTTTAGAAAATCCTTCGATGTTGAATTAGCCGCTCGCGAAGGTCTAACTGATTATAATGTGGTTGAGTACATCCGAGAATATTTTCCAGAGTTTGATTATGATTCGGCCACTAATCTTCAAATGGGATTTGATGCGTTTGGTCAGGAAGTAGAACTTCCTGGTTATACCGACAGAGAGATAGTTCAATTTTTTACCTCAGCAGGTGAGGAAGGCCCCACAGAAGCTGCTTTAAAAGAAACAGCACGAGGTTTTGTAAAATCATTACCTATTGCGGCGGGTACTGCAACAGGAATACTTGCGGGGTCCCCGCTTGGCTTACCTGGAATGGTTTTGGGAGCAGGCTATGGCATTTATTCCGGTTATAAGGCAGGAGAAACCTTAGACAAAGCTTTGTTTGATCCAGGGGTATATGCACCTAGTGTTCGACCTTTTGGCGAGGCGGGATTAACTTTTGGATCTAGTCTGGGTTTTATACCCGCGCCACACGCTTATGTTGGTTTAAATCCAGGTGTTATTCAAACGATTAAAAACATATCTTCTTTATCTGGAAGAACAACTCCGTTAGAAAAAATGGTAAAAACAACGGTTGATCGTCCTTTAAGAACTGGTGTTGCAGAGACAACGGCCGCAGGAGGCGCAGCATACGGGGCGATGCTTGCAGAATCAGAAGACCCGGGGAATACGGCTCTTAGAATGACCTATGAGCTAGGTCTGGGTGTTTTTAGTCCGGTTAGCATCGGAGCAAATTTATTGGAAGCTGGTTATGAAAGGGGGGCCGCTGCGTTTAGTCGAAAGATGAGAGAAACTCGTCAAGGTCGATCCTTAATAAAATGGATGCAAAAAAATGCACCGATAGATCCAAACAGCAACGTTCCTGTAGAAGAGCAACGTAAAACTTTTGTTCGTAATATATATCAAGCTCTTTCTACTGAAGACGACTTAAAGAAAGTAGCCAGAGAATTAGGCATAGACGAAAATAATTTGCCTACCAGAACAACGGCGGCAACATTAGATATTCCACTTTTGTATGGGTTGCAAGCCAAGCTGGGATTAGATCCTAACGATGGCGCTAGAATTAAGAAAGCTATTGAGCGAGATTACCAGGGAGTCCAAAATTTAATTGGTCTTATGTATGGCTCGGGAGATCCTAATTTAATCGCTCAAGCCGCTAAAATGAGGGAAGATTTTTACACAGGTCTAATTATAAAAAGATTGGATCAGGCTAATATTCAAGCCGCTAAGATTACTAAAAATATCCCTCCGACCAAAATTGTAAACGGGGAAAAAATTCCTAACCCTAGAGCGGCTATGGAGGCTTCCGAAAAAATTGAAACGTTAACGGGTCAGGCTCTTAAAGATGCGCGTGAGTATGAGTCAAAGCTTTATGAAAAAATAGACAAATCAGAAACATTGTCTATTTCAAACTTTGAAAAACAGTTTGAAGACATGCAGCAAGAGTTAGCCGACAATGAAAGTATTGCGCCAATTATTGCTCAGACTTTATTTAATAAAGCTAAGGGAAAGCCCTTACAAGCTAGTGAAGAAGTATCTCAGCTTCAAAATAAATTAGACAGAAGAATCAAAAACGCCGAAGAAAGTATTGCTAAAGTTAACAGCTCGTATCCACAAAGTGTGGAAGCAGCAACCCTAAGAATTGACGAAGATACAACTTTAGAAGCTCAGTTATCTCAAATACAAGACGAGCTTAGATACTTAGAAAACACCCCGACCAAAGATTTAGATATCAAAGGTCCTGAAAAAAATAGACAAATAAATGTTTTAAAAAGTAAATCTCAAATAATTGACGCTCGGTTAAGCAAAAATGACTTGGGAAGAATGGAGCCTGCTTCGATTGCTCCAGAAGAAATAACTTTAGGTGAAGCGATGCGCGTGAGGAGTGTTTTGTTAAATCAAGCAAGACAAGCCACCGCATCAGGTAGGGTTGTGGACGCTCATTTCTTATCTGATTTAGCGGATGCACTTCGAGACGATTTTGGAGTAGCTTCACGTAGAGGTTCAGAAGACTCAGCTGAGTTGACAGCTAATCAAATCGCACTCGGGGATGCGTTTGCTTTTTCTTCTTCATTAAACGATGTATTTACTCGTGCTTTTCCTGGATCGTTATTAGCTAAAAGTAAAACGGGCGCTAGAAAAATATTGCCTGAATTGGCTTATAAATCAACATTTAGCGGTGGCGGAGATGCTACCTCTTTGAAATATGAGCAGCTAGACGATGCTGTGAGATTTGCCGCTGAACAGACCGGTAAGGATTTCGACGATACCGTTTTTTCAAGTGTTAGAAATATGAGGAGCGCTCAAGAAGAGCTATTAAGAAGTAAACTAGAAGATCTGGTAGACATGGACGGTAATATTACCGAACAAAGTTTATTTGCTTTCAATAAAAAGTACCGTAATGTTTTCTTCGATAGAGACGGAAATAGTAGGTTTCCAGAGCTTACCGAATCTTTATCTAACTTACAAGACGCACAACGTACTGTAAAGTTAATGAGAAATAGGGAAGAGGCTTACCAAACAGCTTTAAATAACTCTATAGTTTTCAGCAAATTGCCTTTAATGGGTACCAACCCAGAAAAAATTATTGGAGATATATTAGGTGTCCCGGGTAACCGCATGGCGGATGATCCAACAGGAGCTTTTATTAAATTAATTCGTACGGCTAAATCTGCTGACATAAAAAGACAAGCTGAGGGACAAGAAACAGGAGCTGTCCAAGGACTAAAAGATATGGTCTTTGAAAGAGGTTGGTCAAACGCAAGCGGAATTAATCCTACGACCGGAAAAGATACTTTTAACTTCAGAGCATTTGCAGATTATCTTACAGAACCTTTGAAAAAGGGCAAAGATGGGTTATCTCCTTTGGCTATTATGGAAAGGGAAGGTGTTTTAAATTCTGCTGAAGCTACCCGATTAGCTGTCATTTTAAGAGAGGGTAAAAAAGCTCAAGGACAACGCGCCTTGGCGGAAACAGCTGACGCGGTTGAAGAGCCGGGAGGGGTTACGCGAGGAATTGATATTATGGTTCGGTTAGTTGGATTACGTGCCGGTAGAAAAGCAACTCAAATGGCCCCCGGACAAGGTCAAGGTCTTGCGGAACCCATGATGATAGCTAACGAGTTTTCGGCTTTATTAAATATTCCTCGTTTAGCGCATAGAGATATCTTGTTAGAAGCTATAGAAAATCCTGAAATGTTCAAACTTTTGATGGAAAGAGCGAATCAAGCGGGTTCTAAAGGAATTAATTTAAGAAAGAAATTTAACAACTTTTTGCTAGGCTCTGGATTTATTGGCGCGGAAGATTACAAGAGAGAGCAAGAGCGTAGAAATTATTATGAGCAAATTGAAGAACAAAAAAAATTAGTGCCTGAAGGCTTTAGCGCCTCACTCGAAAGATCACCTGTCGCTCCCACCGACAGTGCCGCTGCACCTAGGCCGAGTCCAATTGTAACCGCACAGGCACCCGTGGCTCCACAGCCACCGGCACCACAAGCGCGGCCCGCGGACCGGTCTA
>WLWE01001870.1_pt1 | contig 14517 bp, 15 predicted proteins | sample 6718301 | NCBI WGS metagenome assembly WLWE01 (sample SAMN12718691, study PRJNA515312) | sponge metagenome | isolation source: marine sponge | host: Mycale hentscheli | place: New Zealand: South Island, Marlborough, Capsize Point | collected 2003-05-01 | reverse complement strand
ACAAAATTTATCAACAGGAACAGTGACTGTTGTTGCAAAAGCAACTACTTTAGTAACAGGAAATCAATTAAATGTTGCTGATGGGACAGTTTTAATTAAAAAATGGGATGGTATTGTACCTGGAGCTGATATGACTTGGACTCCAGTGCAAACATCATTAGGATAAGATATGTATTTTGGAGGAAGCACATTTGCCGGAGCACCATTTGCCGATCCAGGCGGTGTAAGTGTATTTGTTGCAATATCAGGAAATAGAGTTAATGTAAGCACAGGCACTGTTGGAATTAGTGCTTCTGCTAGGATATTGCCTGGTGGCTCTGAAATAGAGATATCAGTAGGTAATGTAACTACAAAAGTTAACCAAAGAGTTGCTGCATCTGGTGTAAGAATAAACCTTGCAACCGGTACCGTTTCTGTGATATCATGGAATCCGATAGTTCCAGGAGCAACAGGTACTTGGGTACCTATTGACCCGAATAATCCGTAGGAGAAATATATGGCATCAAGTACGTCAAGTGACTTAAAACTAGAATTAATTACTACAGGTGAAAAATCAGGAACCTGGGGTACGATTACAAATACAAATTTACAGATATTAGAACAAGCAGCATCAGGTTATTTATCATTAGCAGTAGGTGGAGCAGACGTTGCTCTATCTTTAGCTAATCACGCTACAGCAAACGGTAAAAATTTATACTTTAAATTAACAGGTACACTAACTGCTAATAGAACAGTCACAATGCCAGACTCTGCAGAAAGAGTTTTTATTGTAGAAGATGCTACAGCTAGATCATCTAGTAACTACACTCTTACAGTTAAAACGGTATCAGGAACCGGGCTAGCTTTACCAGTTGGATCGACATCTGTATTGTATTCAGATGGTACAAATATTATAGGAAAACTACAGACAAAAGGATATTACACACCAACAACTACATACACTACAGTTAATGGTGACCAAGTGTTAATAGACACTTCTGGAGGTGGTATTGGTACTGCGATCACTATTAATTTACCCGCATCTCCAGCTATAGGAAATGAAGTTACATTTATCGATAGTGGTAATAACCTTGCATCTAACAACTTAACAATTGGAAGAAACAGTTCTAATATAAACGGGTCAGGATCTGACTTAGTTGTTTCAGCCAATGCTTCAGCCTTCACGTTAGTATATGTTAATGCAACGAGAGGCTGGGTATACAAAGATAAAATATAGGAGCTAAAAAATGGCTCTTCTTGATTTTCAATTTGTTCCAGGAATTGACAAACAAAATACAACAGTAGGCGCTGAACAACGTTGGGTAGATTGTGACAACGTAAGATTTAGATATATGCTACCAGAAAAAGTTGGTGGTTGGTCTTCACTTATTACAGATACAATTGTTGGCGTTGCAAGACGTGAGTTTGCATTTGTTGATTTAGCAGGTAATAGATATGTTGCTATTGGAACAGACAAGTTTCTTCTTATTTATTTTGAAGGACAGCTATATGATGTTACGCCTTTAAAAACTACACTAGGTTCTTGCACTCTTGCAACAACATCAGGTTCAGCAGTTTGTTCTATTACAAAAACAAGTCATAACCTAGTAGTAGGAGATATTGTATTATTAGATAACGTAACTTTACCATCAGGTACTGGTTATTCTGATTCAGATTTTGAAGATAAATTATTTCAAGTAACAAGTGTTACAAGTTCAAGTGTATTTACAATCACACAAAGTTCTAACGCATCTGCAACTGTAACTACAGGTGGTAGCATGGATGTTAAACCTTACGAGACGGTAGGTCCAGCTGCACAATCATACGGTTATGGTTGGGGTACAGATACTTGGTCAGCAGGTAAATGGGGTGAAGCCTCTTCTGCAACAGACGTAACACTAGAACCAGGTTTATGGTCATTAAGTAATTTTGGTCAAGTTCTTGTTGCAACAATTGCAAATGGTAAAACATTTACCTGGAATGCAGGAGCTACAGATCCTTTAACAGTAAGAGCATCAACAGCTACATCTGGTTTTGCAACTACAAATAATCCAACTGCAACAAGGGTAACGTTAGTATCACCAACAACACGTCACTTAATTCATTTAGGAACTGAAACAACAATCGGTACACCATCAACACAAGATGATATGTTTATAAGATTTTCAGAACAAGAAGATATAAATGATTATACAGTAACTGCAATTAACTCTGCAGGTACACAAAGACTTCAAGACGGTACTAAAATTATAGGTGCTTTAAAAGCAAAAGAAACTATTCTAGTTTGGACAGACAATGCATTGTACACCATGAAATTTATTGGTGCTCCTTTTACATTTGGATTTGAACAAGTAGGTACAAACTGTGGATTGATTGGTAAGAATGCAGCTGTTGAAATAGATGGTGTAGCTTATTGGATGTCTACAAATGGTTTTTTTGCATTTGATGGTACAGTTAAATCATTACCATGCACTGTTGAAGATTATGTCTATGATCAGGCAGATACAACAAAAGGACAACAAGTATATGCAGGTTTAAATAATCAATACACAGAAGTGACTTGGTATTATCCATCAACAAATTCTGAATACAATGATCAATATGTTATATTTAATTATGGAGAAAGTGGACCTAGAATACCAGGAGGAGTTTGGTATATAGGTACAGAAGCTAGAACAACTTGGATTGACGCAACTGTATACCCTAATCCTATTGCAACTAAATTTGATGACAGTGCTACAGGAACCTTTCCAGTCATTGTTGGAGAATCAGGGCTCGGGCAAACTACTTTATTTGAACACGAAGTAGGAACTGATCAAGTTAATCCTGATGGTAGCACAACAACTGTTACATCATTTATACAATCTTACGACTATGATTTACAACAAAGAACAAGAGGTCAAGCATATGCTGTAGCAGGAGATGTATTTCTTGCTGTTAGAAGATTTTTACCTGACTTTAAAGATCTTGCAGGAAATGCAAAGGTAACGCTTGCAGTTAAAAGATATCCATCTGACTCACAAACAACAACAGCACTGAGTCCTTTTACTATTACAACTTCTACTCAGAAAAAAGATACTAGAGCAAGAGGACGTTTTGTTAATATAAAAATAGCAAATACTGATGTTAGTGAATCTTGGAGATTTGGAACAATGAGATTAGATGTACAACCAGACGGAAGAAGATAATGGCTAAAATAGTAATAAGATTACCAGAACCAAAAAAAGAATATGATGAATCTAATCAAAAACAAATTAACAGAGCAGTGGCTTTAATTGTAGAACAATTAAATTCTACATTTTTAGACGAACAAAAACAGGAGCAAGAAAGATTTTCTTGGTTTATAAGTGGCTAATATATATAAAAACTCATTAATAGATCTAAGCACTACAGATAATACTGTAGTGTACACAGCACCAGCTGATTCTAGAGCCATAATTAAAAGTCTTATAGTATCTGAAGATGCTGGATCCGGAACAACGGTAACTTTTACAATAACAAATGCTGCTGCAGCAGTATTTAATTTGTTTAAAGATAAATCAATAGCCTCAAAAGCAACAACAGAGCTGTTAACTCATCCTTTAATTTTACAAGAAAATGAGGTATTAAAGGCACAAGCAGCAGATGCAAATGAATTACATATAATTGCATCGATACTAGAGATAAACAGAGAATAGGAGAAGTCATGGCGTTTATAGAAGAAGGTGAAGTAGCATACACATACATAAATGGTAAAAAAGTACCTGTTGTAAAATGTGAAACAGAAGTGGTTTTAAGAAACAAAGAAACTAATTACGAGTATAATTCAGACAAAGAAGCAGAAGACGATATTGCAAATCCAGATACAGCTACACAAAGAGGGCATGTAGTTAGATCTGTAAAAATAAAAGTTGCGGCAATGCCGCCATTAGGGGCAGGATCAGAATAATGGTTTTAAGTCCATACGATCAATCGGTATATGATGCAGGGTATAAATACATACCTCAAAGTCAATATCTATTAAATCCATTTCAAGTACCAGCAGGAAGTGAAAACGAAGTTCCTTCTGGTCTACCTGCTGTATATCAACCAGGTGGATCAATGAGTGGTGGAGGTGGAGCATTACAAGCTAACTCTCCAATGACGGACTATAATAATTTTTATAAATATACATCAGATAAATATTTTAAAAGTATGCCCACACCTGGACTAGATTCATTACCTCAATTTCAAAGAGAAAAAACTTTTATGGGTATGCCTAGTTATAGAGAACAAGAACTAACAGGTCCAGATATGGGTGAGTATATTGGAACAGGAACTGGTGTTCCTTTAGAATTAACTAGAGCAGGTCAAGTTCAAAATACTATAGGAAATGTTAAAGGTGGTATTCAAGATCTAATGGGTAAAGCAGCTAACCTAGGTCCAGTAAGTTTTTTAATGAATAAAATGGATAGGTTTGGTTCATTACCTTATGCCGATCAAGAATTTATTAAAATGAATATGGGTTATACTGGTCCAACAGTATTTGGTGAAAATACAACGGGCGGATCGAAAGACCCTTTTGGAATAAATACAAGATCTGCATTGGGTAACTATGCAGAATATGTTGGAGATAAATATGGTAGTCTTGGTGATATGTTAGGTGGAAAAATGTCAGAAAAATATGGTGTTGAATTTGATCCTGAAACAGGAACTTTTGTAGGTAAAAATGCAGCGTACGCTAATAAGATGAATAAAATGAATTTAGCTAAATATAATTTCTACAAACAACAAACAATAAGAAGAGATCTAGATAGAAAAACTGCAGAAGCAAATGCTAAAAAAGCAGCAGAATTAGCGGCAAGAAAATCTAGAGAAGAATCAGCAAGACAATATGACCCTAATGTACACGGACCAAATAACTATGGATTAGGTAGTGATGGTAATCAATCTTTTGACTCAGGACAGGGGTTTGGAGTTAATGCAACAACTGGTGGTCCAGTAAGTAATAGAACTGGTAGAGGAAGAACTGATTATATGGACGGTGGACTAGCAGATCTAGTAGATATATATGATTGATTATAAGAGAAAAAGACTATAAAAAGGTAAGATTATGGCAATTTCAAGAATGAATATGGAAAGACAACTTCGTAATATGGGTGGACTTATGACACTCGAAGAGCCAAGACAAAGATATTTTCTAGGTAAGATTGTAAAAAAAATTGGAAAAACTGTAAAGAAAGTTGTTAAATCACCATTAGGTAAAGCAGCTTTAACAGGAGCCATGATGTTTGGTATGCCTGGAACAAGTTTTGGTGGACTATTAGGTAGAGCAAAACTAGGTGGTGCAGCTTCTGGTATTTTTGGGAACACTGGAGGTATTGGTGCCTTACTTGGACAAGGTGGTAAATTCAGTACACTAGGAGATTTATTTAGAGTAGGTGGTAAAGCAGGAGCAGATTTTAGTATACCTAGAATATTAGGTGGACTAGGTGCAGGAGCAGCAGTAGCAGCACCATTTTTTATGGGTGAAGAAGAAGTTGATGAAGGTACACCTTATACTATGGCACAGCCAATGATAGAAGATGTAAGAAATCAAGCTAGAAAATATTATAACGATCCAACAAATTCTGCATTATATTTCATGCCTCCTAAGTCAGCTGTAAGAGGTTCTTTCTACGCTGCTGATGGTGGACTAGCTAATATGAGACCAGGATACAGATTTGGTAATGTAGTACAAAAAGCAGGTCAGATGATGAAAGCTGGTGTTGGTAAAGTTAAATCATTATTTGATGATGCAGATATAAGTATTCAAGTTCGTGATGAAGACGTTATGACAGATTATGGACCACAAGCACAAGCTGTTGGTCAAGATGTTTTTATAGCACCTAAATCTAAAAAAGCTGTAAAGGTTATGGAAGACTTAATTGAAGAAGGTTACGACATTACTAAAGATGCAGAGGGTGAATATATTATTAATGCATTAGATGAAGGAGCTCTTGAGATTGTTGCTAAAAGACTAAGACTAGGTGGTAAAGACATAGATGAATTTATGGGTAGCTATGATGATTATTATTCTGGTGGTGATGATAAAATGATATTTGATGCTTTAAGAGATAGAAAAGCAGATGGTGGTATTATGGACCTAGGCGGTCTAGAAAAAGATTACAGAGAAGGTGGTTTTGTACCACTAGGAGCTGAAGAAAGAGCAGACGATGTGCCAGCTAGACTCAGCAAGAATGAATTTGTATTTACAGCAGACGCTGTAAGAAATGCAGGTGGTGGAAACATTGACAAAGGTGCAGAAGTTATGCAGAATATGATGGACAATCTAGAATCTGGTGGTAGTATATCAGAAGAGTCCCAGGGCATGGAAAATCCTGCACAAGAAATGTTCGATCAAGCACAAATGTTGGAGAATAGAATAGAATAATGGCATTACCAGATTATTTACAAGAAGCAGGAAAAGATTACGCACGACAGCTCACCGCTACAACGTCGGCGCCTATTAATACAGGTACATTTACAGGTAGATCTTTTGTTGCAGGAGAAGACCCATTACAAACATCAGCGATACAAGATGCTACAGCTGGTTTAGGATCTTATCAACCATACTTAACACAAGCACAGACTTTAACAGGAACCGGGGCCGGAGGAGCAGGCAGCGCAGGTTCTATCGCATCATTTATGTCACCATATCAAACAGGTGTTATCGATGAATCTTTAAGACAATATGATTTATCTAGACAAGGAGGTATGCAACAAATTGCAGACAATGCATTTACTGCTGGTGCTTTTGGTGGTGGTAGACAAGGTGCATTAGAAGGACAATACATGGCAGACACTGCACAAGGTAGAGCAGGTATTTCAGCACAATTATTACAATCAGGTTTTCAAGATGCATCAGCAAGAAGAGCACAAGATTTACAAAATCAATTTGCATTATCTAATTTCCAAAGAGCCGGTCTAGCAGGAGACGTTGCTACACAAGGTAACCTTGGAGCATTTAGACAAGGATTAAATCAACAACAACTACAAGCAGATGCCGACGCTGCAAGAACAGCAGCTTACGAGCCGTACCAAAGACTACAACAATATGGAACAGGTATTAACCAAGCTGCAGCATTAGGAGCTATGTCTGCACCATTACCTCAGAGTAGTCCATTTGCAACAGGTTTAAGTACAGCTTTAGGTATCGGCGGATTATTCGGTAAACTGTATGGCTAAAAAACCAAATAAAATTTTACAATTTTTAAATCCTCTTGACCCTAGTAAATCAATGGGTAGAAAAATACTTGAAAGTGGTATGTACGGACACACTGCTCTTGACATGGGTATGAGAATGTTAGGGCTTAAAGATGGTGGTAGAGTTAGAGGATGTGGAATAGCCAAACGTGGTTTTGGTAAAGCAATGAAAAAGAGGAAGAAATGAGACCTTTAAATAGACCTATGTTTAGATACGGTGGCCCTATTAAAGAAGGGATCATGGATGGAATGAAAGGTAAACCTGCTCTTGTAGGTGACCCTGTATATCCAAAAGGACCTGATGGTAGGTCACAATATGGTTATGGTACAGCTGCAGCCGCTTTATTTAATGCGGGTAGAGCTGCTTTAGGAAGAGGGGTATCTCAAACACCTGGTTTTTTTAGAAATGTTATGTCTGGTATAAAAACACCAACGACTTTCACACCAGCTACAGAAGGCATTATGAGTAAAGTACCTCAGTTTATACAAAGAATGTTGCCTAGTAGTAGATTTAGAAGTTCAGGTTCTATGATACCTATGGGTGGTAAAAACCCTGGAAACTTGCCTGTGCCTTATGGTTCAAAAGTAGATGCAACAGGTAAATTAAGTTATCTACAAGCTTTAAAAGACCCTAAAAAATTAGGTATGGCTATAAGAGAAAATAAAATTCTAGCAGCATCAACACCTAGTTTAGCGTATAGTGCAGGTGAAATAGGGGTTCCTTTAGCTATAGACACAGCAAAAGGATTTGCAAACTTTTTAGTACCAGGCACAAAATTTGATCCCTTTGGTCCTGATGAACCAAAAGTAACAGGCGGAGATACAAAACTAGAGAGAACAGATAAAATTACAACAGTTCCTAATGAAGGACCAGGCGCAGTTGAAACTCCAAAAACTGAAGCAGAAAAAGCTAAAATTAATGAAGACAGAATAAACGAAACAAGAGAAAAATATTACAAGTTAATGGGTATTGATAAGATGAATAAGAAAGCAGCTTACAATTCATTGATTGATGCAAGTAAAATTGTACAAGAAGAAGGTGGAGATCTTAAAGGATCTATTCAATCAGGTAATTTACAAAACAGAATTATATCAGCTATATCTAAAAACTTAGATTCATCAGCTGATCTCAAAAAACAGATTAACGCTGCAATACTTAAAGGTGAGATTGAAAAAGATATTAAACAATCTGATCCAGCTAATGCTGTACTTAATGAATTAAGATTATTACAGGGTAAAAAATTACGAAAAGATTTAGAAGGTACTTCCGTAGCTGATATGATAGCAGCAACCTCTGCTAAATCTGGTGCAGGTACAGTAACAAGTGATATTGTTACAGAGTTTATTAGATCTAAAGGCACTGATGCACTTACACTACCTGATGACAAGTTTCAAAAGTGGGAAAGAAACGAAAACAACAAAGGTAAAGACGAAATAGATTACTTCCAAGAAAAATACTCTGGTCTAGATGATGGTATCTATGTTGTAAACAAAAGAGCCGTAGAGAAAAAAGGCAATCAAATCGCATTTGTAGATCTAGACGAAATAATAGGTTAGGACTAACTTATGGCTACTCTAAGAGAACTAGAAATGGCGTCAGCAAATGACGACAATAATAAAGTAGGTACAATAGAATCTGTACTAGCCGGTATCGGATCAGGTCTTCTTGCAATACCCAAAGGTTTCTTTTCATTAGGTGCAACACTTTTAGATTTAGGTGTAGATCAAAACAGAGCAGCTAGAGTAGAAGCATTCTTTGATGATCTTACAACACTAGACGAAAAAGCAGAGGCAACAACTGCTGGTCAAATAACAGAAGCGTTAGTTAACATTGGTATACCTGGAGCTGCAGGTTTTAAAATAGGATCTAAAATTGCAGCAGATGCAATGAAAGCATCAAAGAACATGAGGTATTTTAAACCTACAAGTCAGGTAAAAAAACTTGGTGATGATATTTTAAAATTAAATACTAGAGGTAAAACAAATAGATTTATTGGTGGAGCTATTGGTGGCGGTATTGGTGAAGCAACTTTTGTTGGTGACGTAGAAAAAATTGGTACGTTTGGTGATTTAATTGGTGGGCCTACAGAAATAGACAGAGAGTCTGATGGTGATCCGGTAAAAGATTTAATTAACAGAGTTAAGTTTGGTACAGAGGGTGCTTTATTTACAGGTTTAATTGGTGGTACTGGTAAAGTAATTAAAAGATTAACGAATAGAAATAAAAGTATAACAGATTCTAACGATAAGATTGATAGATGGATCGATAAAATTGCATCAGGGTTCAGGGCACGAAGCGGTAAGACTCAAGAGTTTTTTGATATTGAGAGAACTAATATTGGTCAGAGATCTTCTGATGCTATAGCAGCAAAAAATATATCTAGAGAATTAGATTTATCTATAGATAAAATATTTCCTCCGTTTAGAAACATAGCTAACAGAACAGGTCAAAAAAATAGAGATGAATTATTAAAAGATGTCAATGATTTATTGTTATCAGGAGAAGCAAAGATAGATGATCTTGGTGTTGCAAAATTTGGTGCACTAGATCAAACAAAAAAAGAAGCCTTACTTAAAAAGTTAAAAGCTTTAAAAGTTGATGACGATACTATTGGAACTGTCTTTGGAAGTTTGACAACTATCAGAGATAGATGGGCTGATTTGTTTTCTAATTTAGGAAGAACTTTAGGTAAGAATGAAATAGCAGAATTTAAAAAATTATTTGGTAATAAATTTAAAAACTACATTGGTGCAACGTATGATGTATTTCAAAACAAAAGTATTATACCTTTCTTTGCATACACACCTACAAGAGAAGCAATTGAAAGAGCCAAAGCTGTATTTATGAAAAGTGCTGATGAAGCAGGCAAACCTATAACAGATTTACAAGCGGAAGAGATCGTAGCTAATACATTAAAAAATCCTAATCTACCAAAAGGTTTTAGATTAGATAAACCTTCAGATGTAATCTTTCAGGTACCAGAATTTTTTGTAAACAGAACTGTATTAGATGAAACATTAAAAAGAAGAACTGCAACACCACTAGTGTCTATTGGGGAAATAAAATCAAAAGCAGATAGAGAAGTCTTTGAAGAATTATTTGGTAAACAAAGAAACCCAATGCAAACAATCATAGGTGCTACTGCAAAACTATCCATGCTTACAAGACGTAACATGTTTTTTAAAGACCTAATGACAAAGAATGATGAGGTAGCTACAGCATTTAGATCAGGACAAAGTAATGTAAAACCTTTCTTAGCTAAAAGCGAAGATGAAGCTAGAGAATTATTTGGTACAGACTTTGTACCTGTTGAAGTAATTGATCCTGCAAAAAGATTAACTATCGACGCAGGTAAGGGTGTTAAAAAAGAAGTTATAGATAAAGCTAATGTTGCTACAGGTGCAACAAACCCTTTCTCTGAAGGACAATTTTTTGCAAGACCTGGTGTTGCAAAAGCTTTAAAAGATACAGGACTACAACAAGCAGATCCTACTATGTTAGGTAAGTTGTATGAAAGTTTAGTTTTATATCCAAAAGGTTTATCACAAGTAGCGAAAACAATTTTATCACCGGTAACACATATGAGAAACTTTGTTAGTGCTAGTTTCTTTGCTACAGCAAATGGTATCATACCTGATGGTCAAGCGATCAAACAGGCCTATCAAGCATTACAAACACCACTAAAAGGTACAAGACAACAAAATGATTTGTATGAAGAACTATTAGAACTAGGTGTTGTAAACTCTAACGTAAGACTAGGGGATTTAACAAGACTACTAGAGGATGTAAACTTTGGTGAAACAATGACAGCAGACAAAGGTTTTAGAATGTTGTTAAAACCATTATCAAAACTAAAACAAGTATCACAAGATTTATATACAGCTGAAGATGACTTCTGGAAGATAGCATCATGGGCTATGGAAAAATCTAGAATAGAAAAAAATCTTTCAGCAAAAGGTTTAGTCAAAGGACAAACGTTTACAAGAAATGGTGTTGAAACAGTTTTTGATGATAACTTTTTAAAAAGAGAAGCTGCAGATATAGTTAGAAATAATATACCAAACTATGATTATGTTTCTGATTTTGTAAAAGGTTTAAGAAAATTACCTATTGGTAATTTCGTATCATTCCCTGCAGAAATAGCTAGAACAGGAACTAATATTATTAGACGTGGTCTTAGAGAAATAAACGAAGAAATAATTTTACCTGATGGCACAAAAGTAAAACCATTTGAAAGTATTGGATACACTAGATTATTTGGTATGGGTGCAACTACACTAGCTGTTCCAGCTGCAACAGCAGAAGCATTTGCTGCAATCTATAATGTAACAGATGATGAGAGAGAAGCTCTTAGAAGATATGTAGCTGACTGGTCTAAAAACTCAACACTACTGCCAATAAAAGACGAAGAAGGTAATTTTAAATACGTAGATTTTAGTCATGCTAATGCTTACGACACGTTATCTAGACCTATTCAAACTGTATTAAACTCAGTAGCTGATGGTAGAACAGATGAAGATGGAATCATGAATGATTTTATCGGTGGTATGTTTACATCAATGAGAGAATTTGCTCAGCCTTTTATATCAGAATCTATTTGGACTGAAGCTGTAACAGATATTATAGCTAGAGGTGGTAGAACTAGAGACGGTTTCCAGGTATTTAATCCACAAGATACTGCAGGCGATAAGTCATATAAAATTATGGCTCACTTAGTAGAAGCACAAATGCCGTTTTCACTTAACCAATTAAAAAGACTGGATCAATCTATTGAATCTGTTGATGTATTACAAAAAGGTAAGTTTGATAAATACGGACAAGCATATGAGTTTGGTGATGAGTTTGCAGGTTTGTTTGGTTTTAGATCTGTAAAAGTAAATCCAGATAGAACTTTAAAATATAAAGTTGCAAACTATCAAAGAGGTGTAAGGGAATCTAGACAATTGTTTACTAGAGAAGCTTTAAAAGGTGGACCAGTAGAACCAAATGAAATTGTAGATGCATACATTAATGCAAACAGAGCATTGTTTAATGTTAGAAAAAATTTTAAATTAGATGTAGACGCAGCAAGAATTTTAGGTATCACACAAAGTGGTTTAAGAAATTCTACTGATAGACTTTCTAATGTAGAAATTGCATCTATAGATAATAATGTGTTTAGACCAATTAATATTTCACCAGAAATACGACAAGCGTTTGCAGAAAATGCTGCAAAGATAGGTGAGTCTAATCCTTTACTTGCTGCAGGAGATGCATTAGGTCAAATACAACAACAGTTACGAACGACTTCTTTATTAGAACCTGAGTTTCCTTTGATAGAAAATCCATTATTACCTATCTTTCAAGACACACCTGCGACGCCAACATCACTTAATTTACCTAGTATTGATTCAAATATTGTTAGTAATGTTAATAATGTTAACTCTGGAAACTCACTTAATAGCTTGACAACAGAACAAAAATTAAGAATACTATTTCCAACAGGATAATTATGGCTAGAAAATCAGCGTTAGAAAAAATAGAATCTCATGAAAAGCTTTGCAGAATAATGCAGAAGCAAACGTTCGAACAAATAAAAGAAATGAAAGAACGTATTAGAAGAATAGAATACATGATTGTAGGAGGAATGGGGTCAGTTATCCTAGCTTTAATCATGAACTATATGAAATAATGACAGCTAGTTTTGGCATAGGAATGTTTTTTTATGGCATGGGGTGTATATGTATAGGAGCTCTTGTTGTATACTATGTATTAAATAAAATTAAAAAAACTCCAGAACAAATTGAACTAGAAGAAAACGAAAAATATTTAAAAGAACTACAAGGAAAACTATAATGGAACTTACACGTAATTTTACTTTATCAGAATTAATTAAATCAGACACTGCTATCAGGCGTGGGATTAATAACAATCCTAATGCTGGTCAAATAGAAAATTTAAAACTACTTTGCGAAAATATTTTACAACCAGTACGTGACCACTTCGGTAGAGTTAAGGTGACTAGCGGATTTCGTAGCCCAGAGTTGTGTGTTGCAATCGGCAGCTCGGTTAATTCGCAGCACGCAAAAGCTGAAGCGGCAGACTTCGAATGTCCAGGCATAGACAATGCAGAGCTTGCAGATTGGATACATAGAGAACTTCCGTATGATCAGCTCATCCTCGAGTTCTACACTCCTGGCGAACCTAACAGCGGATGGATACATTGTAGTTGGATTGCAGATAAACCTAGAGCATCATATCTTTGGGCTTACAAATCAGAAGGTAAAACTAAATATAAACCTGTTCTTGGAAAAGCAAAAGATCTAGTTTAAAAATACCAAAGTATACAGGCTACAAGACTAATCCATAGTCCCATTCTAATTACAACACCGGGTCTTAAATCCATTCTTTTAAATCCTCTCCCATTATCTGTGTGGCTATATCTACTTTCTTACGTAGTGCTTTCACTATTCGCGTATCTACAGTATTCTCACATATAATGTCAATGTAAGTCATTGGTTTTGTTTGACCTATACGATCTATTCTAGCTTCTGATTGTTGTCTTTTTTCTAAATCATAACCGTTAGAATAATATATCATCGTGCTAGCGGCTGTAAGTGTAATACCATAACCACCAGTTTGGGTCGTTCCTACAAAGAACCGGACTCCGGAATCGGGGTCCTGGAATTTTTGTATATTGTTTTGTCTATCTTCTTGTGGTGTAAGACCATAGTAATCTACAAAAGTTCCTTCACCATATTCTTTAGATAATGCTTTTAATATGTTGTGAACATCTCTTTGAAACTGGGCCCAAATAACTACTTTACCTTCAACTTCATCTAGTACATCTATTAACTCACCTATTCTATTGTTTGGCATTTCTTGTATCGTACCATCATCAGCTGTAAAATGGCCACAAGTTATCTGTTGTAGTCTCATTAGCTGAGTCAATACGGTAGCTGTAGACATTAGCTTACCATTCATTTGAGCATGAGCTAGCTTCTGCATTTGTAGATAAGCTTTAGTTTGCTCTGGCGTCAACATTACTTCTCTTTTCATAAATGTTTTCTTTGGAAGATCTAAACATTCATCTTTTAATACTCTATAAGAAAATGCTTTTAGTTTATCAGCTAGTTCATCTAAGTTTCTATAACCCACAACGATCTGTACAGATCGACCACTAAAGTTTGCTGTTCTCATAACAGCATATCTAGTTCTAAATGCATAATAAGAATTAAAACCTAATAGTTCATCTTCTAGAAACTCACATTGTTTATATAGATCTAGTGGTGATTTAGTTACAGGTGAGCCTGTAAGTATTCTTCTGTATGTTGCAAGCTTACCAAGTGTTACAA